>Ga0314771_100018_pt1 | contig 148197 bp, 132 predicted proteins | sample MetaGCB42018_FD_204522 | JGI IMG/M metagenome (GOLD analysis project Ga0314771, IMG submission 204522) | Cryopeg brine microbial communities from Beaufort Sea near Barrow, Alaska, United States - CB4 2018 | ecosystem: Environmental > Aquatic > Marine > Coastal | place: USA: Alaska | collected...
TAAATCCCATCGAGAAGAAATGGGCTCAAGTGAAGTTTCTACGTCAAGGATGGATGGAAAATGACTTATCTAAATTATTTTATGATGTTCATCCAAAACATAACTCTTTTATGGTGCAGTGACTATATCTAAAGCCCCACGCCAAACCCCTAAACCTAATACCGTAACCTGAAATAGCAAAAACCCCGCCATGGCGAGGTCTCATTATCTTATCGAGTATGACTGGCTACAGCTGTGCCAGCGTTAGCAACTTGGCTCTGATGGATTATTATTATTTAGCCGATTTGTAGTAGTCAACGAGCATAGTACCTAAAGTGCCGTTTGCATCGGTAGTGACTATATTGGTCGTACTTGACTGTGACGCTGTACTTGCTTGGAGTTGGCTTGAGCTACCTAAGACGATCTGGTTGTCACTAGCAGCATTTGCGCCGTTGCCGATAGCGATGCTGTTTGAACCGCCCGCAACTGAGTTATTGCCTAAAGCTACAGAAGCTTCGCCTTGTGCTGCCGCCGCTTCACCGACTGCTACTGCTATAGAGTATAACCCCAAAGGCGACTATATCGTTAGACAATCTACAACAAACCTAAATTTATACCGAACCTAGGTCTTGTAAGTCTACAAACTCTTTCTCACCATGGATGGTATACATCCTGCGATCGATGTCTGGATAGTTAGAAATATCAATCGGTGGTCTGCTGCCACCCATTAAGTAGACGGTGTCTGCATCGCTATTATTGAGCATAGAATGGCCTGCACCATGCGCGGGAAAACCTGCAAAATCTCCAGCACTTAACTGATAAGTCTCATTACCATAACGTAGTGATAGCTCGCCAGATAACACATAGATGAACTCATCTGACTCTTCGTGATAATGATATTGCGTGGTCTCGTCACCCGGCTCAACCCGCACGAGATGCAAGCCACATTTAGTGAGACCGACGATGTCGCTCAATGAGACGGTATGACGAATAGCATCCTCGTTGAACTGGTGAATATGTTTGGTTTCGGGTGTGTTTTCGATGTCAGATTTGGTTAAGACGTACTCTTGCGTCCCTTTTTTGTGTGTGCCTTGTTTTTGCGTACTTTGTTGCTGTGTCCCTTTCTTTTGCGTGCCTCGGTGTGTAGTAGTCATCTTTTATCCTCGTTGGGGCTATTATTTCAAACTCAAATTCATAGTCGCCAATAATGACAGGCTTCGTTCCTTTAATTATGCCTACAAGACGTTTGTTAATTTGTCACTTTATTGTTTATATCAAATCAATGTTTTTCCTATCTTTGCTGCTGTCATGGTCGGTGTTAAATAGCGTACCAGCGGCTAAACAAGTGATGCTGCTGGCGCTGCTAGTAGATAATGAGTAGACAATTAGCCTCATCTAGTCGCGCATGAGCAGCGTATTCTTGCTAAAATACGTTTATTTTTTATCCTTCTATAACTGGATGACATTATGACCACTGTAGCCGCCACTCCCGCAATTAAAGAAGACCGCATCTTAATCCTCGATTTTGGCTCGCAATACAGCCAGCTTATCGCTCGCCGTGTGCGCGATTCTGGCGTGTTTTGTGAGATGTTTCCCTATGATATCGACACCCAGCGCATCCTTGATTTTGGCGCAAAAGGCATCATCCTATCGGGTGGCCCTGAGAGCGTACACGCAGAGAACAGCCCGCGCATTAATGATGCCGTGTTTGATTTAGACGTTCCGGTATTGGGTATCTGCTACGGCATGCAGGCGATGGCTGATCGTTTTGGTGGAAAAGTTCACGCCAGTGACGTGCACGAATTTGGCGCATCGACTATCAATATCGATGGCAAGTCTACGCTTATAGACGGTATCGAAGACGCAGCGGGTAAGCTGAATGTTTGGATGAGTCATGGCGATAAAGTAATTGATGCGCCAAAAGGCTTTGATACCGTTGCCAGTACGCCAAGCTGTCCGATTGCTATTATGGCTGATGACGCGCGCCATTATTATGGTCTCCAGTTCCATCCTGAAGTCACCCATACCGCACAAGGTCAGGCATTGCTTGGGCGTTTTGTCCATGAGATTTGTGACTGTGCTGGCAGCTGGACGCCTGATAACATCATCGACATGCGTATTGAACAATTGCAGAAGCAAATCGGTGATAAGCAAGTATTACTAGGTCTATCGGGCGGTGTGGATAGCTCAGTCGTCGCGGCACTCTTGCATAAAGCCATCGGTGATCAGCTGACTTGCGTGTTCGTCGATACGGGTCTTTTGCGTCTCCACGAAGGCGACCAAGTGATGCAAATATTCGCCGAAAACATGGGTGTCAAAGTCATTCGTGTTGATGCCGAAGAGTTATTCTTAACCGCGTTGGCTGGCGAGTCTGACCCAGAAGCCAAACGTAAAATCATCGGCAAGACCTTTATTGATGTATTCGCTGAGAGCGCCCGTCAAGTGAGCGAGCAAAGCGATGGTAAAGTCGTTGAATTCTTAGCGCAAGGCACAATTTATCCGGACGTAATTGAATCAGCCAAGTCGCATCAAGGCAAAGCGCATGTGATTAAGAGCCATCATAATGTTGGCGGTTTGCCAGATGATTTGGCATTTCAGTTGGTTGAGCCGTTACGTGATTTGTTTAAAGATGAAGTGCGTAAATTGGGTCTTACCCTTGGACTGCCTGCAAAAATGATTAACCGTCATCCGTTCCCAGGACCCGGTTTGGGCGTGCGTATCTTAGGCGAAGTCACCAAAGAATTTGCTGATATCTTACGTGCCGCTGATGCTATCTTTATGGAAGAGTTAGAAAAATCAGGCTGGTATGAGAAGACTGCGCAAGCGTTTGCGGTATTCCAACCGATCAAATCTGTCGGCGTGGTTGGCGATGGCCGCCGCTATGCGTGGGTAATTGCGCTACGTGCTGTTGAGACTGTGGACTTTATGACGGCACGCTTTGCCCATCTGCCGTATGACTTGATTGAGACCGTGTCTAATCGTATTATGAACGAGATTGCCGAAGTCTCACGCGTGACTTATGACGTGTCGAGTAAGCCACCGGCTACGATTGAGTGGGAGTAGTAGTTGTTTCTTCAAAAGTTATAATCTTCGAATATCAACGTAAAGGAGTAATGGATTATGAAATTGATTCACGTGGGACAAAACGAGTGGATGTTTGAAGATGACGCTAATAGTAAGTCGGGTGACAATAGATCAAATGCGCTTGGCGCTGGTAGAGCTCTTAATATTAAAGTAAAAGCCTTTGTGGATGCCGAGGTGAAAAAGGGTCGTGATATTAATGACATCATGAACGAAGTGATGACCAAGTTTCAGCATGAAATTGTGCAAGACTTTGATGAGCAGCCGCCTACCTCGTTCCAGATGATTCAAATGATTTTGGAGAAAGAGGGCTATGAGGCAGCTTTAGAGCTGGCAGAATTCTTGGTGGTAGAAAACCTATATGATCCTGATGCTTATTTTAACTTGGCGTTTTTGTGCGAGGAGCATGACGATAGTTTTTTAGCTTTGCTAAGTAGTCGCGAATGTATGCGCCTTTATTTAAAGTATTTTCCGCAAAAGTTTGATTGGAAAAAAAGCAAACTGCCGTGGGGCATCATGGAAAACCGTCCTTTTTTGAGAGCATTATTTCAATTAACCAATTTATATGCAGATAACGGCAGTTTTGATTTGGCTTGCACGGAGGGCGAAAAGCTACTGCAAGTATGTCCTAATGACAATCTAGGCATGCGTGAACGATTAATAGATCTATACATGCTCACCGAGCAATATCAAAAGATCATTCAACTCTGCGATAGTTACCCAGAAGATATGCTCGCGAACGTCACCTTCGGCAAAGTGCTGGCTTATTGCTACCAAGGTAAGTTAGATAAGGCAGAAAAGGCTTGGGGTATAGCACAAGATAACTTGCCTGAAGTTGCTCATGAACTCCTTAAAAAACGTCATCCTAGACCACGAGGCTTGAATGAGAATGCTTATGGTATGACCCTTGGAGGTAAAGAGCAAGCGTATTATTATTGGCAGGATATGGGAGTGTGGTGGGAGCAAAATGCGACAGCTCAAGCGTTAATCGAGAAAAAACGCGCAGCAAAAAAGAAAAAATAGCACTGGTCTATTTATAATAGTGGCACAGTAAAAAGCACTCAACTTGTTGGGTGCTTTTTGGTTTCGAAATATTTGAATGTGTTTATTTAAAAATATACTATAAAAGATTAGTTATGAACAATTAAAAGGTCAACTAAGGTCATTTAGTGATAATGGAGAGCAGTATTGTATTGCTGAAGAACAATCAAAAACTTCGGCTCCACTAATATCTGACGAATGCTCCCACAAAAACCTAAACTCTTTTTGGTGTGAGTAACGCTCTGGCTTAATGAAGTGCTTTGCCGCATTAACGATTTCTGCGGATTGATGGGAGATTATATGGGGGTTTATAGTTTTCCTTGGAAACCCTAGAACGGCTTTATGAGGACGATATAAGCATCTGCTAAAAGTATGTGAAACTGCCCCGATGGATTCAGCAATAGCATTAGAAAATCCTATCGGGTCATTAACAACAAAGCCAGAATCATAACCAAACCTTTCCATGGTTTTTCGGTCTGGATTTCCCAAAGATGCACAGAATATATGTTGGTTGTATCCTGACCCATACGTGCCGCCAATGACACCAGATGGTGTTTTGGCTAACAATGTAACGATGCCTTCTTTGCTATCACCGATCTCAGAATGATCAAATTTGTTGTAATAGGCATAAGATCCAAGCTGAAGCATGCCGCTCTCAAAAAATGAGTCAATGTACTCTTTCTTGCCAAGTTTGATTATAGATTCTTGTGGAACGGCACCAAGTTTAAATCGCTTTTCAGGTATGGGCTTAATGAGCTGCCTTGTTTTAGGTAACGGATCAAATGGAGTGTTATGAACAATAGCCCAGCACAGAGCTTGTAGTTCCCAATCAGAAAGTTTTCTGTCGATAAATCTGTAATTGAACATACGAACTGAACCTGACATGTTGTGACTTCCAAGGTGATGTGTAATGGACGCTAGTTCCCTGCTAAGAAGCAAATAACAGTTACTAAGGTTCTATAAAATACATTTTAAGTGAATTAAATGTATACAAGGTTACCAATAAAATTTATTTTGCGAACGCAAATGAACGCAAATGAACGCAAATGAACGCAAATGAACGCAAATGAACGCAAATGAACGCAAATGAACGCAAATGAACGCAAATGAACGCAAATGAACGCAAAAACGGCAACGCTTATAAGCATTGCCGTTTTTTATTGAAATAGTTTTTAGCAAACTAAGGCTTCAACAACACCTGACCTTTTTTACCCGCCTGTAATTTCCCAGATACCGCCTCGGTAATATCAGCCAGATCAAAAGTCGCTTCAACAGGCAGTTGCAATTTACCGCTAACCGCTCTATCAATCAGCTCTTCAACTAGGCGCTGCTTATTCTCTACGCTCATCTCTTTACTGAGCTTACTGCCCCAAACCCTTTTAGAACAGCTTGCTTAAAAGCTTAAAATCTAACCCCGCAAATTCACCACATAGCGCCCAACCGTTTGACTCGCCATAAAGCGGTCCAAATATTCTGGCGTCTGTTCCAAAGTAATTTCTTCGCCATAACTGTCAAGATCAGTCAGTTTCATATCGGTTGCAACGCGTTCCCAGATAGCCTTTTTATCCGCCAGTGGAATATAGACCGAATCGATACCCAGTAAAGACACGGCTCTGGTGATAAACGGCATGACCGTCATCGAAAACTCAGCGCCACCCGCTAAGCCACAACTAGTCACCGCGCCGCCCGCTTTGGTTTGCTTGAGCAAGTTTGCTAAGTAATCACCGCCTATCGTATCGATAGCGTTTGCCCATAGCTCACGACCAATAGGTTTGTTACCGATTTCATTGATGGTATCGCGATGACGGACTTCGCTTGCGCCCAATTCTTTTAAGTGCTCGCTTTGTTCTGGCTTACCTGAGAAGGCAATGACCTCGTAGCCCAGTTGCTTCAATATCGCGATACTGATGCTGCCCACGCCGCCCGTTGCGCCAGTCACGGCGACTGGTCCATCGCTTGGTTTTGCGCCCATTTTTTCTAACTTTTGCACACTTAACGCTGCGGTGAGACCGCCCGTACCGTAAATCATCGCTTCTTTTAATGTCAGCGACGACGGGCAGGGGAGCGCCCAATCGGCTGGAATAGTAATCATTTGACTTAAGCCCCCCGACGTATCCATCCCTAAATCATAACCGAAGACCAATACCTTTTGGCCTGCTTTAAAAGTGCCTGATTTGTCACTGACGACTACCCCTGCTGCGTCAATACCGGGGGTGTGCGGATAGTTTCTAGTGATTCTTTTATTACCTGCGGCCGACATGGCGTCTTTATAGTTTAATGATGAATAATGCACTTCAATCAAAAGGTCGTTTTCAGGCAAGTCGTCTACGTTGCGTTCGCGAATGCTTTTGTTGAAGGTGCCGTCGGTATTTTCTTCGACTACCAAGGCTTTGAACGTTGTGTTGTTAGACATAATTATATTCCTCGTTAGATTTATTTTTGGGTGTGTTGTCATTACCAGCTTACGCTTATCATTAAGATAAAAAAGCCCATGAAGTCATGAGCTTTTTTTATTTGGTTTCAATGAATTAAGGCTTCAACAATACCTTACCTTTTTTATCTGATTGCACATCGTCAGACACAGATTTTTTAATATCATCTAACTTGTAAATGCCGCCAGTCGGCAGTTTCAACTTACCGCTAGCTGCCCGCTCAATCAATTCCTTAATTAAACGCGCCATGTTGTCTGCACTCATCTCTTGCATAAGATCGCTGGCCCAAAACCCTTCAACTTTGGTTAGCTTAAAAATCAGATTAGTCGTGTTGAGTGTTAAGGGCTCGCCAGACATCGCACCCAACGAGGCCATAGTGTCGCCTTTGCCGAGTAAGGATAATAAATCGCCACCGGATTTACCGCCAACTGCATCAACTGCGCCGCTAATTTTTTCATCGCCAATGATAGTGCGCACTTGATCTTTCCAGTCGTCATCTTCGGTCACTACGTTGTTTTTTGTGATGCCAAGCTCAGTTAGCTCGCCGCGCGATTCCTCACTACGTACTAAATTGATAGTATTAATATTTCGCTCAGCTGCCAACATAGCAAGAGATTCACCGACCGCCCCATTAGCAGCATTTTGTATGATCCATTGACCGGGTTCTATTTTTAAGAACTCAATAAGCATCAACGCACTAATTGGCATGGCGATTAACTGGGCTGCCATTTCATCATCAATGGCCTCTGGTATGGCAAAAGCCGTTTTGGCAGGAGCGGTAAAGTATTCTGCCCAAGTGCCTTGGACACCTGATACCACCACACGCTGTCCCACTTCTAGACTATCAACATCCTTACCAAGGGCGTCAATCGTACCAACGGCTTCGCTACCGCCTATTGCGGGTAATTTAGGCTTATTGCCGTAGTTGCCTTGTATAGTTATAAGGTCATGGTTATGAATGGGGGAAAGTATGGTTTTTATACGGACCTCATTGGTGCCCGGCTCTGGGGTAGGACTGTCGTTTAAGCTGAGTACTTCAGCAGGTTTACCAAAATCGTTATAAGTTGCACTACGCATCGTAACTTCCTTTATTTATTATGTAAGGGGACGAATAGGAGTCATCGGTCGTGTCTGACAAATGGGTTTAATTTAAACGCTTTAGCTACTTATTAACATTAGCAATGTCTGCCTGGTCACTCTCAATATTACTTTCGTTAAGTAAAGTTGTTGCTTACTTATAATTGTAAAATGATCGTCTCCCAACATAAAAAAAGCAATGGTAGCGTCCCATATGTGAGGAACGCTACCATTGCTAGTCATTTTAAAACGTGATTAATAATATTTTAAGGCTTCAACAACACCTTACCTTTCTTATCTGACTGTAATTTTCCAGAAACTGCTTCAGTAATGTCAGCGAGATCAAAAGTCGCTTCAACAGGCAGTTGTAATTTACCGCTAACCGTTCTATCAATCAGCTCTTCAACTAGGCGCTGCTTATTCTCTACGCTCATTTCTTGACTGAGCTTACTGCCCCAGAATCCTTTTAGAACGGCTTGCTTAAAGATCATATCAGTAGGGTTGAGCATCATCGGCTTCCCTGACATCGCACCAAATACGGCAAAGGTGCCGCCATGACCCAGTAATGATAATAAATCCCCGCTGGCTTCTCCGCCAACAGAATCGACGGCAGCGCTGATTTTGTCATCGCCGATAATCGACTTTACTTGATCCTTCCAGTCATCGTCTGAAGTATTGATATTGTTTTTAATATCCAATGCTTCTAATTCATCTAGCGCATCTGCACTACGTACCACATTGATGGTTTTCACGCCGCGAGCAGCCGCTAGCATAGCAAGTGACTTACCGACCGCGCCATTGGCCGCATTATGAATGATCCATTGACCGCTTTGCATGTCTAAAAATTCAAGCAGCATTAACGCACTGAGCGGCATCGCCACTAGTTGAGCTGCCATTTCATCGTCTAAGCTGTCGGGCATGGGAAATACCATATCTTCTGAAGCAACGAAATACTCTGCCCAAGTCGCTTGGACACTGGCTGCCGAAATACGCTGTCCGACTTTTAATTCTTTAACATCTTTGCCTACCGCATCGATGATACCAACGGCTTCGCTACCACCGATAGCGGGCAGCTCAGGCTTAAAGCCATATTTACCGCGAATGGTTAACAAGTCGTGGTTATGGATAGAGGCTAAAATGGTTTTGACCCGGACTTCATTGGCTTTGGGTTCTGGGGTAGGGCTGTCACCGAGACTGAGGACTTCAGTAGGTTTACCAAAATGGTCATAAGTTGCGCTACGCATGATAAATTCCTTTATTTATTAGTTGGTTTTTTAGTTAATTGATTGGTTTGGTTGTTAATGATGAACGAACCGTTATCTGGTTGAGATAGCCATTGTACAATTTTCACGACTATAGTTTATTCTTATTAATGACGCTCGTGTAGGGTCTATACTTGTTTTCTTTATAATGGTACTGCGGATGGGCTGTATCCTAAGTTACCTTAAGTCATACCTATTGATATCGAACAAGTGTTTCAAAACGGTCGCTACAGATTAAGCGTCAGGTAGCAACAGTAACAAGTCCGTCTCACCAATATCAATATCTATTTGGTTAAGTAACGTCGTTACCTGCCCCCGGTGGTGGAAAATCCGCTAACGACTGTAGCGCTTTAAACCCACTAGGATACTCATTATAAAAACAGCTGGGATGACGATTAAAACGCGCCAGCCAAATTAAATCGCCTACCATTAGATGGTTTAATGTGCCTAGTATCGAACCAAAAAATGCTTTTTTATCTGCCCAGAGTGTGTCTTCTGAAACGCCCGGTAGGCTATCACTGATTTTTTGATTCATAATGGCGTTATAGTTTGCCATCAGCTCAAAATGAGGTTTTATCATAGCGCTGTCATACCTTATGTTGACCTAACTCAATAAAACTCAATCCGGCTGAGGACGTGCTCTTGCACAAAGTATGCACAAGCATAAGCACTCGGCCACGCCACGATAAACCCAAGCCCCCATGAATGCATCAGCTCCATAAAGAACCCATCAACCAACCCCACTTTAATCAGTAGCAACGCTCCCGAGATGATCAGTGACATCATCATGGCCATCAGGCCAGTGAAGATAAGCCGATAGTATTTGCGGCGAGTGCGTATTCTGAAGGTAGGTATTTCTGCCATGGTTTTACTTAATCCTGCATAATGATGTTCACGCTTATTGGCAACTATCATATAGAGTGATAAGTAATTGGTAAAACGGTTATTATCAATCGTAAGGTTCGCAATATTATAATCAATAAATAAGGAGGCAGTATGTCAGTTTATCAGCAGCAAAACCTGCAACAGCAAACATTTCATCAAAGAACTTTAGGCATTATCGGTGGTATGAGCTGGGAGAGTACCCAAAGCTACTATCGACTGATTAACCAAGGTGTCAAAGAAAAGCTAGGCGGTCACCATTCAGCAGACTTACTGATTCATAGCGTGGACTTTGCACAGATTAATGAGTTACAAGAGCAAGGCGAGTGGGATGAATTGGGCGTGATAATGGCGAGTAGCGGTACACGCTTGCAAGCTGCCGAGGCACAAGGATTATTGCCATGCATAAGGTGGTCGATAAGGTAAAGGCTGCGACGGGTTTACCCGTTATTCATATTGCCGAGGTGACGGCGCAAGCAATCAATAAGCAAGGGCTAAAAACCATCGCGTTACTCGGTACCCAGTTCACCATGACTGAGGACTTTTATAAGCAGCGCCTTATCGATGCAGGCTTGCAAGTGTTGATTCCGGAAACAGAGGCACGGCAAGAAATCCATCGTGTTATCAAGGAGGAGCTGTGCCTAGGGCAATTTAAAGACAGCTCACGGCGGTATTATGTTGAAGTCATTAAGCAATTGGCCGAACAGGGAGCCGAAGGAGTGATATTAGGCTGCACCGAGATTGGACTGTTAATCAGCCAAGATGATAGCCCGATTCCCGTATTTGATACCACGGCTATCCATGCGGCAGCGGCGGTGGAGTTTTTGGTGGGTGAAAGCTAATATCATCTTTATTGTGCAAACTCTGACTTGACCGTAATTATAAATTAATTTGCCATAAAGGGGCTTGTGCTAAGATTACGTATTCAAGTTATTTTGCCAACTATAAACGAGGATGTTTTAATGACATTACTGCGCACGAGTTTAGCCGCCCTACTGACTCTTTCTGTAGTGGGATGTACGACTCCCAACACCTTTACGGTTGCCACGACCCAAAAGCTCGTACAGTATGAACGGAATAAATCAGACCTCGAAACCAAAGCATTTACGCTGGCGTCTGGTGAGCAGATGACTTATCTAGAAGGCGGCAACTTGGCTGGCGAGCCTTTATTATTAATCCACGGCTTTGGCGGTAATAAAGACAACTTTACCCGTATCGCGGATAAGTTAGAAGACTATCATCTGATTATTCCAGATCTGCTAGGTTTTGGTAATTCTAGTAAGCCGCCGCAGGCAGACTATCGCGCAGATGCACAAGCAGCACGCTTGAACGAGCTACTGCAAGCCAAAGGCGTGGCATCAGCCATCCATGTCGGGGGCAATTCGATGGGCGGTGCTATCAGTGTTGCCTATGCAGCGATGTATCCTGATAATGTCAAAAGCTTGTGGCTATTGGACAGTGGCGGATTTTGGTCAGCAGACATGCAACGAGAGTTCAAAGCGTCGGACCTTGATAACAGTCCGCTGTTGATCGATAGCACCGAAGAGTATTTTGCGATGTATGAAACGGTTATGTACAAGCCGCCTTATGTCCCCAAAACCGTGCAAGCGGTCTTTGCACAAGAAAGTATTGCCAATCGCGAGCTGAATACCAAAATACTCAAACAGATCGTTGAAGATAATGTGGTGGCGCGTGCCAAGGTCATTGCCGAGTATAATATTCCCACGCTGATTGTTTGGGGAGCTGAGGACCAAGTATTAAAGCCTGAAACTGCTCATTTGATGAGTGAGTTGATACCGCAAGCGAAGGTCATTATGATGGATGAAGTCGGCCATGTCCCGATGGTAGAAGCAGTGAAAGAGTCGGCGGACGACTATAAAGAATTTCGTAAAGGGTTGAAGGTAGAGTAGCTTTTGTTATTCGAAAATGTTAGCTCTTAAAATAGCGACTCTCAAAACTCATACTATCAAAAAAAAGAAACATCAGGATATCTGGTGTTTCTTTTTTTGTTAGTAGGATACTGTTATTTGACTATGGAACTGTAATTAAAATAAGTGCCTATGCCTATTTAACTTTTAATTCAACTGCAAAGATCCCTTCGCACTCATCAGCAGCTCAACCACATCATCACCACTGATGACATCGAAGCGCGTATCAATTTCTGATTCATCTACACCGTTATGCTTCATACAAGCACCGCAGACTAATACTTGACCGCCTTTTTCAATAAAGGCTTGTAGCAATTTGCCAGCAGGCTCAAATGGATCACCAATATCAACATTATCTAAAGCGTTCGGCAATGCTAAATGCACAGCATCCACCATTAATATGACCGATGCAGAATGACCTTTTTTGAGCGCCACACCTGCCATCGTAAAAGCTAAAGTGATTTTGTTTGGGTTTGATTCACTGTTATCAAACAACGTACCGACGTAATCCGTAGTTTTAATCATATGGTTCTCCTATTAGAGTTTTATTCTATTGAATAAGTTACTAACTAGTAGCCTACCATTTATTATGCGTTTTTATATATTGTATTGTTATAAGATAGTAGCGCCTAAGTTACTTAAGTCACTTAGTTGTTGCAAGTTATCCGTAAGGTATCTGAGTGAGCGTAACCGCATAATTTACTATTAGACACTTGTACCTCAACTAATAGGCGGCCACGAACGATGAGTATCACTCTCAATCCATTCTTTTACATAACCCGTCGGCGGCATATCCCACTCTGATTTACCCATCGCTTTAAGTAGGCGTTGAGTATCAATCACACGGCCTTTTTCAGTGACACCAGTCCGTAGTAATGTCGAAGAGCAAGGCCTATCTTTGACCCACATAGAATGCTCAAGATACAGCCAGCGCTCATCTATGGCGACAATATGGGTCTTGATCGTGATTTTGTCCAAAAATCGAATACGCTTACGGTATTGAATAGTGCTACCATCGCCCAGCGTTTTTTGAGTAACATACGCCCAAGGCCCGTACGGATAATAAAATCATTGCGCCCTATATCATATATGGTCAATACCCGACCATTATTCATCTCTAACATGACGTCGAGATCGGTTAGGCTACAGCGAATCGCAACCTCACTGGTATGGGTAATATCTAGAGACCGACCTTTTTTGTTAGCGATAACAGCATTAACGATAGACTTAGTATAGCGAATATAGGGGTACATAAAGCAGTCTCAAAAGTGTAGTCAAAAGTCTAAAAAGTAGGGCTATGGTCTGCCAGATTACACACCAATGGAATGAAAAAAAGCACTGACGGTTTCGGGTATCCAATTGATATCGAATTTTGAGGCTTTGGCTTTTTTACCTTTTGCCTGTTCGCTCTGCGACTGTTTTTTGTCTGAACGATAGCGGAGATAGCCGATGTGACCACCGTGATCTGTCTCTAGAATAGTAACGCTATTAGAGACATCATTTAGCGTCGCGGTAAAGCCAATAAAGGGATCGTCTTTGGCGCTAATCAGTAATAGAGGATGAGTCACGCCCAATAAATGGGGCAGGGCAGAAGAGGAGTGGTAGTAGTCATTTTTGGAGCGATAACCATGACGCGGGGCCGTAAAAATATTATCAAAGTCGCTGATACGATTGACCGCCTTAATAGAGGCAACTTCCTCTTTGGTTATATCATTTGCCAATGCTTTTTTGATAATAGGATTAAGCAAATACGGCGTATAGATACGATGGCTCAAAAAGTTGTGCATAGTAATGGCCGCCGATGACATATCAACGGGTGCTGAGATAACCACTGCCCCATCGCATAACGCTTTATCGCCATATTCACCCATATATTTTGCCAATGCATTGCCGCCAAGCGAAACCCCAACCGCATAAATATGTGCATACTGTTTGCGTAAGTTCTCTAGCGCGTGATGCACCTCACCCGTATCACCCGCATTATAAAACACGCGTCCGCTAGCAGGAATACCGCCACAACTGCGAAAGTGAGCGACGACGAAGTGCCATCCCTGAGCATGCATCTCATAAGCCAATACGCGTGCATAATGGCTGTCGCTACTGCCTTCCATCCCATGAAATAGGACAATTAGCGGTGTCTCTTCCAGCGCAGCATCGTTACCTGTGTCTGCGTTCAGCTCATGAGCATCATAAAAGTCATAAGCAATATCGCTTTCATCCAAAGAGTCTTTTTCGACCACCCTTCTGTAAGTGGGTGCTTTTGGGGCAAAGAACTTGGGCAAAATACTTTGTAGGTGCGGATTAGTGAGCCAAAATGGCGGCTTAAATTTGCTATAGGTAAAATTAGTCATAGAGTCGTATCAGGTTTGATTAAGAGAAAAGGGTAATAGTACATTTTTTATTTAATAGAATTGCTGTATTTTCAAATATTAAGTTTCACGTGAAACAAGTAATATATTTTAACTAAAGTATTAAAAGTAACTATCATACTCAGCTATGAGCAGGGTTCCAATATTTTTTAGTGAACCGTTCAGTGAACAGATATATACTCAGAAGATGAGTTATTATTAACAATTTGATTAGTCGTCGTCATGTAAAACCTTACCTGCCATCGCCAGCTCTATCTTTAGCGCTTCAATATCGCTCTCAGCAAGGGTAACGGTTAATAGCACACCCTCACTATAAGCAACGTCATCAATACTGCCGTTTAAGCTGTCGACCACATAGCGGCATTGTGCTTCAGTAGCAAACTCAGCCTGTATGTTGATTTGAGCCATTGCCACATAAGGGCTTAATATCATTTCATCGACTGTGGCTTGCGCAGAGCCGGCATAGGCGCGTGTTAGACCGCCCGCGCCAAGCTTAATACCACCAAAATAACGCACGACTATGATGATGATATTACCAATAGCTTTGTGCTGTAGGACGTTTAATATAGGTCGTCCTGCCGTACCATTTGGCTCACCATCATCATCGAAGCCAGCACTGGTGGTATTGGTTGGATCACCAATAATATACGCCCAGCAATAATGGCGGGCATCGGCATATTGCTCGCGTAGTTGTTCCACGTGAAACATCGCTTGCTCACGTGAAGTCACTGGATAAGCATAGGCGATAAATTCAGATTTCTTAATTTCAAGACGCGCGTTTACTGCGCGCTGTAACGTTTGATAGCTCATATTTAATTTAGGGTCTAAGTTGAATATGCTAAACTTGCACTATTATCACTGCTGTCCGTATTTGGTGCAGTGTTCATTTTATTCCCCACTATAGCAACTGATGGTAGTAAATAGCATGCGTTTAGATAAATTTATTAGTAAAGCCACTGAGCTGTCACGCAAAGAATCCAAAAAAATCCTGCACGCTAGTGAAGTCACTGTCAATGATAAGGTGATTAAAGATCCTGGCGTACATGTTGATATTGTTAATGACGACGTCATGTGGGCAGGCGAGCCGTTATCGGTCGCTGCTGGCAATCGTTATATCTTATTGCATAAGCCAGAAGGTTTTGAATGCACGCTTAAAGTCAAAGAGCATCCTATCGTTACTGAGCTGATAGCCGTACCGGAGATTGGTAGTTTACGTATTGCGGGTCGATTAGATGTCGATACTACTGGGGCACTACTGATTAGTGATGATGGCAAATGGTTGCATCGCGTTACTAGTCCTAAGCACGAACACGCCAAAGTCTATGAGCTGACCTTGGCTGATCCTATGGATAGCGATGCACAGGCCAATGCGGTAAAAGAAGTCGCTGAAGGTATCTTATTAGATGGCGATTACGAAGACACTAAGCCTGCTATTCTTGAATTCATTGATGAGACCCATGCACGCTTAACCCTAGAGCAGGGTAAGTATCACCAGGTCAAACGCATGATGGGTTACTTTGGTAATAAAGTAACTGAGCTGCACCGCGCTAGCATCGGCCATATTAATCTAGACGGTTTAGAAAAAGGCGACAGTCGGTTTTTGACTGCAGAAGAAGTGGCAAAGTTTTAACAGGACTTTTCTTATAACCAGTTTTTTTATACCAGCTTCGTCTTTTTAGGTAGTATTGATTAGAGAGTATTTAAAAAACCTAGCAGTTCAAAGAAATTTTCGTACTTTAAAAACAATAACGGCAGCAGCTCTCTAATCATGTGAGCTGCTGCCGTTATTGTTTGTCTTTTAGCATTTTCTATTATTCGCACCTAGTTGCTTGTTGATGTTGCCTGTCTCTTAAACAGGGGTAGCAGTTTTGCAAAATTAGCCGTCAAGTCCTTATCATGCCCTTATAAAAACCTGCCAATGTGCTAAAGTCTGTCCATCTTTTTTAATCTACTTTTTTGCATAATGTATTTGAGATTTATTAAAACTCATTATTAAAACTGTGTGCCAATTTTATTTTAGAGTAACAGTATCAGCTTAGTGTTTTTAACTTAAGTGTTTTTAAACTAAGTGCTCTTACATTAGATAAATTGGATTAGCTGATAACTTTGTATAAACCTGATAGGACAACTCCTGTGAAACTACCTGTATTAAAATCTGCCAGCCTTATTGCGGCCATGCTGTTGGCTACCACTGCTTGCGCACAGCCTGCCGCGACCAAAACTTCTACCGAAAAGGCTAGTAAAAGCGTTCAAAATATACAAGCTCAAGCTACAGGTAAAGTTAGCGCAGCTGTTGATAACCAGTTACGCCAAGTATTAAAGCAAGCAGGTATTAAGACTCAGATCACGTCTACCGCGCCATCAAATCTGCCTAACCTGTATCAAATTAACCTTGCTGGACAGCCGCCGCTGCATATGACTGAAAGCGGTCAATATGTCATTCAAGGTGACCTACAAAAGAATCCGAGTAAGCGTCTAGTTACGGAAACCCCAGTGCGGAGCAGTAGCGCGCAAGCAGGCACTCCGGTCAATCCCAAAACTAAATCTGCCCTGTTAGCCAATATGGGCGCTCTCAAAAACATGAGTACGAAGACGCCGTTCTTTTATACGGCAGTGCCGGGTGTGATTTGGGGAGCAACGCTTGAAGGTGTCCCGTTTCTAGTATCAGATGATGGCCAGTACGTGACCGATGGCGAAATCTCGGTAATTGAAAACGGACAGTTTACCGGACTGGATGAGAATTTTGAAAAGCGTAAAAATCAATCGGTATTTAGCACGTTAGATGAGTCGCAATTGATTACCTATCCGGCAACCACCCCTGAAAAAGCAGTCATCTACGTGGCGTCCGATGTGAACTGTCCTTATTGCCGCATGTTGCACAAACAGATGCCAATGTTGAATAAGAAAGGCGTCACAATCAAAACGATTGGTTATCCTATTTATGAGCAGTCGCCTGAGCAAATGCGTGGTATTTGGTGTCAAACTGATGAAACTAGCCGACGCAATGCTTTAGATAAAGCGATGCTAACAGGCAAGATGACCCCGGCGCCGGCAAGCTGTAGCGCTGATTATGTTGCACCCAATCGTGAAAAAGCGGCTGGATTTGCTGTGGTAGCCACGCCTGCTATTTATCGTGATGATGGCGTACTGTTTCAAGCAAGCTTCGAGAGTCCGGAATTTTTAGAATTTTTGGGAGTAAAATAAACCACGACATAAATAAAGTACTAAAGTTACAAACTTACAAAGACATCATTGCCTATCAGCCATGTGCTGCGCGAGTCGTTCAATATGCTCGACGCCAATACCACAGCAACCACCAATAATGTTTGCACCAGAGGCTTGCCAGAGTGTTGCCCACATCAAGTAATGCTCAGGGGTAGTGTCTTTACGTATTTGGCGCAGTTGTGCATTGGCTTGTTTGTGGATTTGTTTTGAGACAAAAGCATTGGCATAGACGCCCAGCTGCTGGGGATGTGACGCTTTGTCGATAATCGCCTTCGCAACTTGCAATGCTGAATTCATGACCTCAGGTTGACTACAGTTGAATAGTACGGCATCGACGTTCAATGCCATCATAGCCTGTACCGCCTCTGCTACTGGTTCGCCAGAGCGTAGCGTAGGCGCGCTCATGGCTCGATCGGGTCCGATAGTGTCATCGGTGTCATCAGTGTCATCAGTAGCGCTATCTAGTTGACTGTCGTCTAGCGTAAACGCGATCCAAATGGGTTTTTGTGCGAGCTCTTTTTGAGTAGTTGTGAATTCAGTAATCAATTTATGCCACGTTAACGCTTCAACGATGCTGCTTTGAGTTTCCACCAGCCATATATCCACATAGTCTACTTGTGCGGATAATAACGGATGCGTGATAGCAGAGGCTTGCTTGGCATCGAACAAGTCGGGTCGGTAAGAGCCAAACAATGGGGGCAAACATCCAGCGATTTGTACGGTTACTGGACTGTCAGGCTTTTTGCTTGCTTGCTTTTTGCTTACTTGTACGGCTTCGAACGCTAGCTTTGCTGCCGTTTCTATGAGCCGTTCCCCTTCAGTAAAAAATCTATCTCCTAAATGATAAGGGGTTACCGCATAGCTATTGACGGTGATAACCGTGGCACCAGATTTTATGTAGTCTAAGTGCGTATCACGAACACTATTTGGCGCTAGACTCAATGACAGCGCTGACCATTCAGGTTGGCGAAAGGGGGCACCGCGTCGCTCAAGCTCACGTCCCATCCCACCATCTAATATAGTCATTGGCGCTGGGGTGATGGATGGGACATCAGACTGAAGGCTCATCACCTTAGGCGTTATTTGAGTGTGCATCATAAGCTCATTTAAAAATAGTTTAATAAACTAAAAGATATAACCATAGCGTCTTAAGGCAAAATGATATCAACGATTTTCCAATCAATTAACCCTTCACGTGCCATCATTATGGTAAGTGGATACCCTTTAACTTGGCCGCTGATGCTAAAGCAATTGATACCGCAGTAGCTTAATGTTGGCTTGTCACTATCGGTTCCTTGTGCGGCTTGCTGCTCTAGCTGCGCGGCTTGTTTTTCCATAATCTGTTGCATTTGGTTTTTGACCACGGCATTGACATCGCCGCGATGAATAATTAGATTTTGAATAAGGTTTTTTAGATCGACCTGATTGCTGGCGATAGCCCAAGCTGCGGCCAGCTCTTTGGTAGCGGTATTGGCTTGACCTTGAGTATCGATTAATTTTTCTATATTTTGTGGCGTGATGGCGCCGTCTACGGCTTGTGTAATAAAGCCGTTCGCTGCTTGAGTCAGCGGCTCTCCACCAAGCTCAGCAACCAGTGGGTATTGCACCAAGGTATTGGCAAAATTACGGGTTAATTGAGTTTGGACACTTGGGCGCACCTTTTCATAATCAATGGCGGCGGCGATGGTCGCCCCGTCTTTGGCATCATAAGCATTTTTGAGCTGATAAGCGCTGTAGTAAGGTGAACCGGCATATACGGCTATGGTGATGACAACCAATAATATAAGTAGTGAGGTCAGCTTTTTCATAGATATCGATACCTTTACCGTGTTTGTCCAGCGTGTTTATTATAATTTGCTTTGAAATTATTGAGGCGATAAATATTAGCACGACTTACCGTTATAAAGGTACAAAAATACATGGGTATGACAAGGCAATATCAGTTCAGTATGGTTGTAGAGAGATACGTATTTATTATGGTTACCTTATTAGCCTGCTAGGTATTTTTATGGACTTTAGACAAACACTAGCAGACCAGTCAGTAATTTCCTCTCTCGAGAACTTGATAAATTCATTCACCATCTCCATAAATAGCGCAAACTTTTAATAATTGATTTGGTTAAACAGCATACCGCCGTATTCGCTCGTCCATTCATTTAATATCTTTTTTATGTCGTTAATAGAGTTGCTATATTTCATGTGAAACAGTTGCTTGCGATTAAGTATAAAAAGATAAATGTGACAGTTGAGGACAAGGTCGATAGACCTGCCAGCCGGCGGCACTGTGATGACGATAGGAGAGCCCATGAGTAAGCGCGATTTTTATGAGATATTAGGTGTCAGTCAAACAGCAGATGGCAAAGAGATCAAGCGATCTTACCGTAAGCTGGCGATGAAATACCATCCAGATCGTAATTCTGATGATCCAGATGCCGAAGATAAATTTAAAGAAGCCTCTATGGCTTATGAAGTGCTCAGCGATACTGATAAGCGTTCAGCCTATGACCGTATGGGTCATGCTGCCTTTGAAAACAATATGGGTGGTGGCGGTGGCTTCGGCGGCGCTGGTGGTGGCAACTTCCAAGATATCTTTGGTGATATCTTTGGTAACTTCGGTGATGTCTTTGGTCAATCGCGTGGCGGCGGTGGCGGGCGCTCGCGTCGCGGCTCAGACTTACGTTATGTATTAGAGCTGACTTTGGAAGAAGCCGTACGAGGCTGTAAAAAAGAAGTTAGCTTTACTGCGCCAGCCCCTTGTGACACTTGCGATGGTAAAGGCGCAAAAAATGCTTCGGATGTGGTCACTTGCCAGATGTGTCATGGTCAAGGTCAAGTACGCATGCAGCAAGGATTTTTTCAGGTACAGCAAGCTTGCCCTCAGTGCAGCGGTACAGGTAAGCAAATCAAAAACCCTTGCCCTGACTGTCATGGTAACGGCGTCAAAGACAAGTCTCGCAACCTAGAAGTGGCTATCCCAGCGGGCGTAGATGATGGCGATCGTGTGCGTTTATCTGGCGAAGGAGAAGCAGGCGGTGCAGGCGTTCAAAACGGCGACTTATATGTCGAAGTACGGGTCAAGCCGCACAATGTCTTTACTCGCCAAGGTGCCGATCTGTATATGGACGTGCCCGTAAGCATCACTGATGCTGCGCTCGGTAAAGAAGTCGAAATTCCCACTTTAGATGGCAAAGTAAAAGTCAAAGTCGCCGAAGGGACCCAAAGTGGCAAGCTGCTACGTGTTCGCAGTAAAGGCGTGACTCCGGTACGTACCACCATGAAAGGCGACATGATCTGCCGCGTGGTTATCGAGACTCCAGTGAACCTAAACCGTGAGCAAAAAGACTTATTGCGTCAGTTCCAGAACACACTTGATGATGACAGCCATCATCAGCAGTCACCCCATAAGAAATCATTCTTTAAAAAGTTTGGTGAATTGTTCGATTAATAGCCTTGGTTAATAATATCGGTTATTAGCTGTATGCTTTATTGAATAAATCATTATTTTAAGCCCATAAGTTTCACGTGAAACTTATGGGCTTTTTTGTTTCCATTAATATAGTTAGCACTATTTTTAAATAACCTTGAAAATCACTCTATTCAACAGAACGCTTTTGCTAAACGTAAAAAAATCAATTCATGCTATGATATTAAAAAAATTTATTAACGATTATCATCTCACAAAATAAAAATTTCAGGATAAAATTATGAGTCAACAAGCAGACGAACAAACCATTAATGTCGGCGTTATCGGAGCAGGTGGACGGATGGGGCGTATGCTCGTCGAGGCTGTAAAAGACAATCCGCAGACCATATTAAGCGCAGCGATTGAACGTCAAGGTTCAAGTTTGGTTGGTGCCGATGCCGGAGAAGTGGCGGCTATAGGACGCTTAGAGGTACAAATCGTTGATGATCTAGCTGCCGTGATTAATGATATTGACGTGCTTATTGATTTCAGCTTGCCTGATGCTACTGAGCAAAATATGCAAGTTTGTGCTAAACATAAAGTGGCGATGGTCATTGGTACCACCGGCTTTAATGAACAGCAAGAACAAGTGTTAGTAGAGGCAAGCAAGAAAATTGCTATCGTTTATGCGGGTAACTATTCTACTGGGGTTAATTTGTCATTAAAGCTGTTAGAGATGGCCGCTAAAGCGTTTGGTACCGATGCCGATGTAGAAATTATTGAAGCGCACCATAAGCATAAAATTGATGCGCCATCGGGTACGGCTTATATGATGGCCGAAGCTGTGGCACAGGCGCGTGGACAAAACCTAAAAGACGTAGTTAATTATGGTCGTGAAGGCCAAACGGGCGAGCGCGAGTCTGGCACGATTGGTATTCATGCCATTCGCGGCGGTGAGATTGTCGGCGATCACACGGTGATGTTCATCGCTGATGGTGAAGTCGTTGAAATCACCCATCGGGCACGAGCAAGGATGACCTTTGCCGCAGGCGCAGTACGGGCAGCGACTTGGATCGTTCAGCAGTCGGCTGGACAATATAATATGCAAGATGTTTTGGGTTTGAATGAGTAGTTAAGTTCACTGACTATAAGCGAGATTGTAATGAGAGATAACGCCAGTATCACCATTAAAAACTTTAAAAGCTATAAGGATGCGACCTTACCGCTGTCTCCTCTGACTTTATTAATAGGGGCGAATGCGTCAGGTAAAAGTAATGCTATCGAAGCCTTTCGTTTTTTAAGTTGGGTGGCCGGCGGTGAGCGTTTGTCTACACTTAAAAATAGGGTCAATGACAGTGATAAGGTAGTTCGAGGGAGTATCAAGGATTTGGGTTTTAATTCAATAGAACAATTCGCCCTGATATTTCAAAACGAACAAGATACAGAGTATGAAGGGATTTTTGACGTAAGTTCAAATAGTATAGAGCTTACGAGCGAAACTTTACGTTCACAAGAAAATAAAATTTTTATATTAAAATCGCTAACGCGTCCTTACTTTCCTAAACTATCTAAGTTTTATTCTACAGATTTAATAGACGAAATAGATAAAATCGAAAAACTTAATAACGGGCTAGATAACTTTCTAAGCTCTGGAATAAACGACCATATTACTATTTATAAGAATAAGGGCAGCGATATATCAGAGTTTATTATGGTTGATAAACATATAGCTATTTTAGACCATCTTGGGGAGAAGAAAAATAAAGCTTGGATTGACTTTGATGATATTAGAAAGTTTTTACAGCAGTCTTTCTTCTTCGATTTTATACCAAATAATATGCGCATCGATAGTATTTTAGATAGCAGTTTAAGACCAGATGGCTCTAATATCTCAGGAGTCTTATACGATATCTGTAAGGAAGAAAAAAAGAAATCTAAGGTACTATCGCTAGTCCAAAGTTTGCCAGAACAGGATATTACGGATATCAAGTTTTATACAGATCATCGTGATCGTATTGAGTTCGCTCTAATAGAAAATTTTGGTAATGATCCCATTGAGCGTACGATGGATTTATTATCTGATGGCACCTTAAAAGTATTAGGAATTGCGGCTGCGCTATTGTCTGTGCCAGAAGGTGCAACCGTCGTAATAGAAGAGATTGATAATAGTATTCATCCTACTCGTGCTCATGAAATCTTAAGTTTACTGCGCCAGTATGCTGAAGAGCGTCAGCTTAACTTACTACTATCCACCCATAACCCTGCTTTAATGGACGCACTACCTGGTGAAGCTTTGGCAGATGTTGTATTCTGCTATAGAAATCCACAAGCAGGTGATAGTAAGTTGGTGCGTTTAGGAGACTTAGATGATTATCTTGGCTTGGTCGCTCAAGGCTCATTAGGCGACTTGGTTACTCAAGGTATCGTTGAGCGTTTTGTTAAGCATCCAACCACACCGGAGCAGCGCAAAAAACAAGCATTAGATTGGCTTAGTCAGCTACAAGGGGCTGATTAGATGCCAGATATCTGTTTATTAGCCTTTGAGCTGTTATTAAGTATCCTAGATTAACACACCAAGTGCAACGCTAAATAATATTATAGAACACCTGGTTTGGCGTTCTAAACCCTAAACGCTTTCTTGGTCGGTTGTTTATTCTATCCTCAATAGCCTGTACCTCATCATCAGATACCTGTCTAAAGTCACAGCCTTTAGGCAGGTACTCTCTAATCAAGCCATTGGTATTTTCGTTTGTTCCTCGTTGCCATGAGGCATAAGCATCAGCAAAGTAGACTCTACTGTAAAGGTGTCTTTTTACCTCTTTATGCTCAGCAAACTCCTTGCCATTGTCGGACGTAATCGTCTTAACTTGTAGTCTAACTGGGGTTAGTAGACTTACCATCGCACCCGCTACCAGATGAGCACTCTTTTTAGTGACCCGTTTCATCTTAAGCAGCCCAGTATTTCGCTCTACTACTGTTACGATGGCCTGTTTGTGGTGTTGACCGATAATGGTATCTGCTTCCCAGTCACCGATGCGTGATCTCTCTTCTACTATTTGAGGACGCTCATGAATTGAAACTCTGTTACTGATACGCCCACGAGTCTCAGCGGTAAGCCTTTGACGATAAGGTTTGGCTTTGCGTCTTAAACATTGCCATAGCCTGCCGCCTTGTCTCTTATCGGTCCATAGGTAACGATAGATACTCATGTGGCTGAGTCCACCATGAACGCCTGCTATTTGTTCAGGACTCCACTGTAACTTAAGCTTATCAACAACCCAGTTCCAGACGTTTAAAACAATAGTGAAGGCGTTGTTTGCCTGCCTCGCTTTAGCTTTGTCGTCTGCATACTTTGGTCGGTAGCCTCGTAGGCTTTTATTGCGTCTAAGCTCTCTTGATATGGTGCTTGGGCTTCTGCCTAACGCTTCTGCTATAAATTTAATACTATGTTGTGCCCCTTTAAGGGCATAAATCTGATATCGTTCACCTAGGCTTAGATGGGTATAGCTCATGGTTGCAATCTCACTTTGGCGGTGGATAATGACTTTGATGCTAGCGCATTTAGGTCTTTTTTTCACCTGCTCTTTGATATTGCACTTCATGTGTTAATCTAAATATATTAAAAGTACCGAATAAGAGTCAAGATATAATAACGGTTATTGCAGACTTTGAGACTTTTATTAAGGCCAACTGTAGATTTATCATACCGTTAGTTGTGGCGGTTGAAGTTGGTAATCATATTAGTCAAAATGGTAATGGAGGTACGCGCAGAGAAATAGCTAAGCGGTTCGTTGATATGATGCAAAGAACTTTTAGTGGCGAACTGCCATTTGAAATCAGTGATTTTGATTTAAAAATAGAATGGCAAAATTGGATTGGTGAATTTGTTGATAAAGCGGGACAAAATAAAACAACTGCTAAGCCTAACGAGGGGATGAGTTTGACAGATTTGTCTATTATCAAAGAATATGATTCCTTACAATCAAAGAATACAGCCAACAGAAATAAACATGTAAAAGTATTTATTTGGTCACTTGATGCGGATTTAGAAGCTTATGGACACTCTTATTAAAAATTTGACGTTCCCATTGCTGGCTACGGTCGTAAGTTATGCTTTGTGTTCTCCAGCCATAGCAGCAAATTATCAAACCTATGTCATCCCTACTTATGGCGGTGTTACGCTGTTGCCCGCCGTTCGCCAACAGCTGAATACCAGTCGTGATGGCGGCACGGTTACGACCTATCAGGATAAGTTGGTGTTAAACACTACTGCTACCAATTATCATGCGGTACAACAATTACTGACTCAGATTGATACCCAACCACAAGCCTTAACAGTGTCTGTGCGAGTAGGCGATAGTAGCAGCTCTCAAGACAATATTCGTCAAGGACAGGTGGTTATTAGCAATCGAGGTATTCAAGGCGCGGGAATAATTAATCAACGAAACAGCCAGCAGCAAAACAATAGTTTGTATCAAGTTCAAACGTTGTCGGGTAGCGCGGCAAGTATCAGTACTGGCACGCTTTGGACATTAACTCAAAATTATTATGCCAATGTCTATCCACGGCTAAGTCGTCCGTCAGGTCAAATTATTATCCAGAATCAGATTTTATTGCCAACCACGCAAGGTATTCAAGTCGCACCAAGGCTACTTGCTAACGGAAAGGTCGAAGTTAAATTATCTCAAGCTGAAGAAACACTGGTAAGGTCAAATTCGTCTTCTAATCTCAACCGCTATAACAATAATAGTTATCCCAACACTGCCATTAAAGGCCAATACTTAAACAGCATGGTTATCGTCCCACGTGGACAGTGGATTGCTATCGGACAAGTGACGCAAACCACGCAAAATCAAAGCTCAGACTATGGTAGTAGTCGCGCTAATATTAGCAATAACAGCACGCCAATCTGGTTGTTAGTACAGTAGCTGATATTAATCAAAACATTTAAGACATAAAAAAGCGCGGCACTGTTATTAGCAATGCCGCGCTTTTTTGATTGCGCTTTTTTGACGATTAATTAATTAATATAAACTACTTCTAACGGCGGGAAGCCATTAAACTCAACGGATGAGTAAGAATTGGTATAGGCACCCGTAGTTAGCCAATAGATTTTATCACCAATCTCCAGCTCTTCAGGGAGCTGATAGCCCGTTTCTTCGTACATAATATCGGCCGAGTCACAGGTTGGTCCTGCCAATACTACGGTTCCTTGACTGGTTGAGGTTTCCATTTTAGGGGTATAAATAGGATACTTAATTGCCTCACCTAAGGTCTCAATTAACCCTTGAAACAGTCCCACATCGGTATAGACCCAACGCGATAAATCGGTATGCGACTTACGTGAAATCAGTACCACATCACTGACCAACACGCCTGAACCGCCAACCAATGAACGCCCAGGTTCTAAGATAATCTCCGGCATGTTTTCAGCGTCATAGTCGTCAGTCAAGTAGCGTTTGATTTCTTCGGCATAGATCTGTATAGGGTTTACTTCACTGATATAGTTGGCTGGAAAGCCGCCACCCAAATTAATCATTTGTAGCTTGATGTCTTCTTCATGAATCATCCAATCAAACATATATTTGACCTTGGCCAACGCATCATCCCACGCGGCCACATCTCTTTGCTGACTGCCCACATGAAATGAGATTCCATAAGGCACTAGTCCCAAATCGCGTGCTTGAATCAGCAAGTCAATCGCCATATTTGGGTGGCAACCAAACTTGCGTGACAACGGCCACTCAGCAGTATCCGAACCTTGTACTAAAATACGTACAAATATGTTTGAGCCTGGCGCATGCTTCGCGATATTTTTTAAATCGGCTTCCGAGTCGGTAGCATACAGACGCACACCTTTATCATAAGCATATTCGACATCTTTGGCTTTTTTAATGGTATTACCGTAAGAGATACGTGAGGCATCGACGCCGCAATCAAGTACCCGATCCAGCTCGTAAATTGACGCACAGTCAAAGTTTGATCCCAGCTCGGCGAGTAAGCCAATCACCTCAACTGCAGGACTGGCCTTCATTGCATAATGAATTTTGGCTTCGGGGAAAAATCCTACCATTTCATGATATTTAGTTTTGATACGGCTGAGGTCAACCACTAAGAAAGGAGTCTCGCGACTTTCAGCAGCTTGAGTGAATTTCTGCCAGCTGGCAGAGTCAAAATATTGATCAATTTTGATCATGATAGCAAACCCTTAACAAAGACAATGACGAAAAAAAGGCCATATAGCATGCAACAATGACCATCAAACTTAGTAAGTATTAAATCCAGTAAGTATTAGACAGGCGTTGGTTGTGATTGCTTGTCTGCTTCCTGCTTTTCGCGTATTTTAATTACTTTACGGACTTTATCACGGGCACGTGTTTGTTTCAGCTTTGATAAGTAATCGACAAAGATAACCCCATTTAGGTGATCCATCTCATGCTGAATACACACCGCCAGCAAGCCTTCTACTTCTTTATCCATCGCTTGACCATCTTGATCTAAAGCTTCGATACGCACTTTATTAGGGCGTTCAACCTTATCATAGACATCAGGTACAGACAGACACCCTTCTTCGTATGGCTGCTTCTCTTCTACTAATGGTGTGATTTTCGGATTAATAAACACCATCGGATCATCTTTATCTTCGGATAAATCCATAACGATAAGTTGAATATGCTGATCAACTTGGCTAGCAGCAAGACCAATACCTTGCGCGTCATACATCGTCTCAATCATATCAGTGATTAGCGTCTTGATCTCAGCAGTAATCTCTTTTACTGGCGTGGCAATCGTACGCAGGCGCGGGTCAGGGTAGCTTAAAATAGGGAGTAATGCCATGCGGCTCACCTTAATAATACGGATAGAATAGGTCGTTTATTATAAGATAAATGGGGGCAAAAGTAACATTTATCAACAGATATCAATAATATTCAAGGAAAGTAATACGGAACCAGAGGGTTTAGCCCAAAATATAGGTCATTAGCGAGATAACATCTACAGCCTGTAATAAATAATTTTTGGTAAGACCGCCTTTATCAAATATATGAGTAAGAGTAAAGTATCTGCTTTTTAGCTTTATAATAAAATTCTTTAGATCGAGATAATAAAAAAGACCTAACTATGAGTAAGGTCTTTTTTATTATTAAAAATTAGACTGTTTTTGCACTCAAATTATATAAAGCTCAGTTATACGCGGCGTTTGCTCATAATCATCTCATATATGAATAACAAGATAATGGCACCGATTACTGAGAATATTAAACCTGTAAAGCCACCATCAGCATTGATACCGACTAAACCAGCGATAAAGCCACCTAACATTGCACCGATAATACCTAGTACAATAGTCATAATCCAGCCCATTGGGTCACTGCCTGGCTTAATAGCGCGTGCCAGTAAACCAGCAACCAAACCCACAATAATCATCCAAATAAAACCCATTTCTGTTCTCCTAATCTGTAGTAATTAATTTTATTGTATTTAATGCTAGTGTTCTAATCTCGATAACCACATTGTAATCACTCGCTGCTATTAAAAGTAAGCGCAAAATGTTACCAGTGTAGGGGCTATGTGAGAAAACTCACCTTTTTGCTATCTTGAAGACATATTAGGTAAATGAAAGGTTAAAAAGGTAGCAAAGTCGCTAACCTAAATTATATCTATAACGCTTGGCCTATAAAAAATGGACATAAAAATAGCGTAGCTCGTTAGTAAAGACACTACGCTATGAACTTGAATATAATAAAGTCAGACAGTAAGTTTTATTTAGTAATGCTTTACCGAGGTTGCTTTTTTATAGTCTGTACACTTTAAGACAGATATAGTATGGCTGATAGAAATTTTTGCAGCCTCTGTCTGGCAAAGCGCACAGCACGCTAGAAAAATCTTACCAGCTGCACGCCTTTATCTACGTATTGCTTTTGTTTAGCGTTGATTATAGTGTCTTAAAGAAAAGGTCAGGATATCTGACGCAAGGCGGCTAATAAGCGCTCATGAATACCTTCAAAACCACCGTTAGACATGATAACGATGGCATCGCCTGCCTGTGCATGGGTGCTGATGTGTTCAATAATGGCATCGACACTAGGAAGGACTTGCTGAGATCCACTCTCCTCATTGCTAAAGTTGGCACGATCAATAACGTCTTGTAGTCCCCATTCAAGGCCAGCAGGTTCATACCATAGCGTATAGTCTGCCAATGCTACTGATTGCGCTAAGCTATCTTGATGAATGCCCATCTTCATGGTGTTACTACGGGGTTCAATAATAGCCCAAATTCTTCTACCTGTTAGCTTCTTTTTGGCGCCATCTAAGGTAGTAGTAATGGCAGTCGGGTGGTGAGCAAAATCATCAAAAACTAAAATATTATTAACATCACCAATCAGCTCCATGCGGCGCTTGATTCCAGCAAATGCTGACAACGCTGCGCAGGCGGTAGGGACACTCACACCAACATTATAAGCCGCAGCGATCGCCACTAAGGCATTATTGACGTTATGGATGCCGCTCATCGACCAATCTACAATAGCGGTCGCTGCCTCATTTTCATCAAAGCTGACTTTAAATTGGCTGCCATCTTGGTTGATCAGCTCGGCTTGCCAGTTGCTTTTTGTTTCTGAACGACTTTCTTGATCGTTACTTTCTTGATAGTTATGAGGCTGATTGTCAGGTGACTGGTTGTCGCTTGGCTGATCATCAATGAGTTGTTTATCAATGACGGCAGTACGCCAGATCGGTGTCCAAACCCCTTTAGCTAAGGTCTCTTCCAAACTAATAGTCGCCGCAGGCATGATGATTTTCCCTGTACTGGGAATCATGCGTATCATGTGATGGAACTGGGTTTGAATGGCATTAAGATCTGCAAAAATATCCGCATGATCAAATTCAAGGTTATTTAAGATAGCTGTCCGCGGTCGATAATGGACGAATTTTGAGCGCTTATCAAAAAATGCAGAATCGTATTCATCGGCTTCAATGACGAAATAACCCTTGTAACCACTGTTTGGCTGTGATGTCGCTTCGGTCTCGGTTTTATCTATTTCACTCGTACTGTGATCTGTGCCCAAATAACTGCTATGAGCAAAGACTTGTTGCAAATGCTCATCAGCAGTATTTACTAACGGCACACCGCCAATTAAAAATCCAGCATCAATACCTGCACAATGAAGTATCCAAGCCAGCATAGTGGTGGTCGTGGTCTTACCGTGAGTACCCGCAACGGCTAAAACATGACGAGACTGCAATACTTGCTCAGATAAAAATTGTGGCCCTGAAGTATAGCGAAGACCAGTATCCAGCATATATTCAATCACTTCCATGCCACGTTTCATGGCATTACCGACCACTATTAAATCTGGGGTTGGCTGCAAATGCTCTACTAAGTAACCTTCCAAAATAGTAACCCCAGCCTGTTCAAGCTGGGTAGACATTGGCGGATAGACATTAGTGTCTGAGCCAGTCACTGTATGCCCTAGTTCCCGAGCCAGCAGGGCAAGCGAGCCCATAAAAGTACCACAAATACCAAGAATATGAATGTGCATAGACCTTCCGTGCCCGCTTAAATAAAATAGATGAAAAATGTAGAGCCATACGACTAAAAGATAACGGTATCAAAGCCCTGCTTAACCTCAGCATGCTGCACCAAAAATAGCAGATAGTCGTCAGCATATAAGTGTGATAAATAAAAACTCATTGTAAAGTAAACACCATTAGATGACCAATAAAAAACGCCTAACAGGTAGGCGTTGTTCAGCTCATAAAGACATGCTATATATAGACAATTAATGGCAAAGTTGTTTTATTGACACAACAAACTATTTGCGTGACAGAGTATAGTCAGCATCTGGATTCTTATCTTTATCCATCATGACTAAGTGATTGTCTTGGATGCGATAAGTCTCAATATTCTTATTTTCGTAGACGATGGTAATCGTATCATTATCTTGACGATAAATACCAGATTCAGCCGAAGGGGCTTTCGGTGACTCTGCATTGTTATAAAAACTGGTTTTTAGTACCGAACTATCGGCGAATAAATTTAGTGTGATGTCGATATTGTCACAAAATGAACAAGGCAACATACCAACGTAATCCCCAATCAAGGTTGCTTGGAGAGTACTATTATTACGCGTTCCTGAAATCATCGGCGTGCGCTGCGTTTGCCCACTATCATCTATCTTGGCAGCTGAGATGAGCGACTGACCTTCGTCCACACTACTCAGTTTATTGTCTGAGTTCGCATCATATCCATCACTATTTTGCGTGGCTTCTGCTGTGGTTTGCGCATTGTCAACAGACGCGGTTTGAGTCACTGTACTATTATCAGTATCTGGCGTGGTAGATGACGAACCATCACAACCAATCAACACTATAAAAAAAGGCAACGCTAGTAGTAGGCGTCCAAGACGTATGATAACGGCAGTAATAGCGGAAAAAACAAGCGTAAAATATATCATGATCACACCAATAACAAACCAATGTTTTTCAAGGAGTAGCTCTAAACGTTATCTACTGTTGACAACGTAAGTCAGCAGTCGTGTTCAGGTCGTTAGGGGCATAAGGTAAGTCCATATACAGATAAGACAAATAGGCTGCTCTAAGATAACAAAGGTTGAAGATGCTTATGTGGACTTTTTGTTATGGGTATTCTGGTGAGTAGTTAAATGAGTCAAGGTGGCAGCTACGAAGAGGTGGGAATGGATAGGAATGGCAGGGCAATACGGTATTGATAGTATGAATAATTAAAGAGACTTAATAAGGCGTTTTAGCAAGGGAGGTTCAAAATAAAATACGACCTTGTAACATAATTTTATAATGGTAAAGGCCGTATAGAATGAGGAGTGAAGGACAGTTATCTGCCGTCTTAATGTCTAATTAAGCTCGACGCGCGGACACAGTAGGTCGAACAATACGCCATAATATCAAGACATGAACGAGTAATAGCAAGCTAAAGAAAATCAATGACTGCTCAGGGATACTGAGTCCCAAAAACTGCCAATCAATAGAAGCACATTCTCCAGAGCCTGCAAAAACTTCTTTGAGGACTTGCTGCATAGGTAGCGTATCGAGCCAGTAATCAAGACCGGGCCCGCATGAAGGCACTTGGTCAGCAGGCAAGTGTTGTAGCCAAACATGACGCCCTGCTACCACAGTAGCCCAACCAATACCCGCTAAACTGCCCAACCATAATAACAGTTTGATCAGTATTGACTTGGGATTAATGATAGCGGCAAATAATGCAAAGCCGCCCATTATCATCAGTCCAATACGCTGAAAAATACACAGCGGACAAGGCGTTAATCCTAAGTGACGCTGTAAAAAAAGTAGCGCAAAACTCATGCCGATGACGGCCATGAGTACTAAAAGCACTTGTAGATTGCGGTAAGTGGTCAGTTGTTGCATTGGGTATGGGCTCTTATGGAATAATTTATCTATAAACGGCAATGGTAAGCAAGGTATTAGCGATATTGCTGGAGGAATTCCATAAAGTCTTCCGTTTCAGCTTCTTCGATCTCTGCCTGCTGTAATATCGATTTTTCGGCTAGGACTTCGTATTTAGCCTGAGTATTTGGACTTAAGGTCTGCTGCAACAACAGATCACGATGCTGCTGTGCTAAGGTAAAGCCAAGCTGCCATAAGCTACCCAAACGTTTACTGTCATCATTCACCTGTGCTGATATGGTCGACTCAGAGTGTCCGGCCTTGCCTTGCATCAGCGCCACAGCTGCACGGTAGTCATTGCCGCCATAATGAGCATCTAGTAGCGCTGCTAATGGCTGCATACTATTTAAGTGGGCAATCATCCAACTCTCTAAAGATTGCTCGGTTCCATTATTAACAATATGTAAGTTATCACGGCGACCTTCATTAACCACGCGCTCAAGATTAATCGCCAGCTCTTCTTCTTCCTCAGGCATAAGCTCAGGTGAGTCATTGAGTAGGCAATATAGCGCCATCACTTCTAAGAAACAGGCGCTAGATAGACGAATACCAATATCACTATAAGGATCTAAATCAATGGCCCGGAACTCAACATAAGCGATACCGCGACGTTCAAGTGCTTCGGTTGGCGTCTCACCACGATCAGCGATTTGTTTCGGGCGAATGGGACTATAGTATTCATTTTCTATTTGTAGAATATGATTATTGATTTGAATAGGGTTGCCATCAGCATCGTTTAAGCCTAGTTTTTCAAAGCTTGCATGGGGCGTTTGAATAGCGCGGCGTAAACCATCGATATACTCTGGCAGATGGTTATAACGGATATCGAGATGCTCTTGCACACTATTAGTGTAGCCAAGCTTGCCCATGCGCAGACTGGTTGCAGCAGGCTTATAATAAGTCGAATCATTGAGCAGTTCTAAATCATGGTCGCGCCCTGCTAAAAAGCAAGGGCAGACACTAGGACTGGCACCAAGTAAATATAACACCAGACTGGTGAGACGCTTAAAGTTACGAATGAGGCCTAAATACTTATCATTTTTAAATTCTGTTAGCGACTGCTCAGCCGTTTTTGGTAACTGCTTTTGCCACTCGGTAAATAGAGTGTCCCCAAACGATAAATTATAATGTAAACCTGCGATAGTCTGCATGCGGCGACCATAACGGATTCCAAGCCCACTACGATAGAGGGTTTTGAGTTTACCGGTATTTGAGCTGCCATAATCTGCTAGTGGAATATCCTGATCATCAGAGGAGAGCATGCAGGGCATTGATAGCGGCCACATCAACTCATCTTCAGGAAGTGCTTTGTAGACCAAAACATGCAGTTGACGCAGCATTCCTAAGGTGTCTTTGGGTGTGCTTTTGGGATCGGTAATCAGCTCAAGCAAGCTTTCTGAATAGTCAGTGGTAATAAAAGGATGAGTCAATTTTGACCCGAGTTTGGCGGGATGCGGGGTCTGTGCCAGATAGCCATCCGACTTGACGCGTAGGCCTTCTTTTTCTATACCGCGTAGCATTCCCGTTAATTGTCCGCTGTCGAACCAGCTTGGGATTTCAAAATTGGCAAAGGTAGTTGCAGAATTACTCATAATACTCATCTATTGTTATTTATTATGGCAGAACAAATACCGGCTGGAGTTTGCTCAGAATTTGAGGGGAGTTGGGCGTAATTAATGAAGTCAGTTTAGCCCAAAGCAGTCGTAAAAACTACGTACAATTACAAAACCAGTAAGCTTTACTCGAGGCTGTTTAACGGTATTTGTCTCATTAAATTCAGCTAGAGTCGTAGTAATAAAACTTTAATCTAGATAAGGAGTAATTATTTGGCTATTTCATTATTCATCTGACCATGTCGTTACTATCCGCTACTATTTTCTTTAATATGATTAAGTTCCATCTCAATTATATTAAGTTGTTTGCGCCAAGCTTCTCATATCTATAAGCCATAATGTACAGCGAGATATAAATTAAAAAAGCACCGACCCATGAGGGTGATGCTTTAGAGGTCTGCCATCAGTCTATATCGATGCTATAGTCAATTCAAAATAAAAGAGAGTCGTTCATATCAACGTGCTACTGGTATAAATTTTTCTTGCTTGCTGTTCGCACCCGTGACAGAGGCTGCAAAAAAATCATACCAGCAGCACTGTAACGTTTTTAAATTGAATCGACTATATACTGTTACTGATTATAAATATCAAGCAAAGCTCACTGAAATAGAAAACGCCCGCTTAAATAGAGAATGACGAGCCACAGCCACAAGTAGTAGTGGCATTGGGGTTAGTGACCACAAAGCGTGCCCCTTCTAATCCTTCAGTATAGTCAACGGTAGAGCCCTGTAAGTACTGATAACTCAGCGAGTCAATAACCAAAGTCACATCGCCATTATCAAAATTAGCATCATCTTCGTTGAGAGCATTAGCAAAGTTGAAGCCATAAGAAAATCCTGAGCAACCACCACCCGTCACATAGACGCGTAGCATTAAATTGCTGTCACCTTCTTCTTCACGCAGACGCCGTACCTTTTGTGCGGCACTATCGGTTAGATTTAAGATAGTGGGATCGACAGGTTGGCTTGCGCTTGGGTTGTATTGGTCAGTTGCTGCGTTCATATCTACCTCAGTTGCTAAAATCAAATATCGTCGTTTTCTACTTATGCCCGATCGTCTGCTTACTATTGATAAGTCGTCTATTTATTCTTAATAGGCGCGGCTTGCCACTATTCGCTTATCAATAATAGGATGTGGTGCAGTCGTTTCGATTGGGGCCGTCATTATGGCAAAGCAGTTAGGCTAAAACGAAGGTTGCTAGCGCTCAACCGCCTGATGTCAATAGTATTTTGACAGTATACCATAATTGGGGGTGGCGATAAGTTTGTCAAGGGTCACAGTGATCTTTGTCAAAAGAAACGTTTAGTTTGGCGTTATATATAGTAGTGCTAAAATCTGATTGACGAAATAGTTATTTAATCGTTTGCCTATCGAGTAGGCGTTTGAAATAATAGCCGCCAGTTGGTACGCACAAAGCGTGCTTTGCCTATGAACTTGTTTTTGTTAACAATGCAGTCTACAAAACCTTTTTACCTTTTACAAAACCTTTGAGATGAAAAAACCCTATGATCGAATTTAAAGACGTTGGTGTTCGCCGTGATGGTCGTGAATTATTTGCTGGTGCTAGCTTTCAGCTACATCCAGGCCAGAAAGTTGGCTTGACGGGCAATAACGGCACTGGCAAATCCACCCTATTTGCGCTATTACTGACCAGAATGGGCACGGGCGATACTGAGGTGACTGTCGATCGCGGTGAAGTGACTATTCCCGATAGCTGGCATGTGGCACATATGGCGCAGGAAGTGGGCGCAAGTGAGCAGACAGCCATTGATTATGTGCTCAGCGGTGATGAGCAGTGGTATGCAATCAATAGCGCGTTGAGTGATTTAAGTACGGTCAGTGATGATCAGATTGGCGTATTGCATCAGCAATTCGATGAAATTGATGGTTATCGCACACCGACCAAAGCGGCGCAAATCATGGCAGGGCTTGGCTTTAATACGGTGCAACATGAGCTGCCAGTAGACAGTTTTTCTGGTGGCTGGCGCATGCGCTTAAACTTGGCAAAAACCTTGATGAGCCGTGCGGATTTAATGTTGCTGGATGAGCCGACCAACCATTTGGACTTAGATGCTATTCTTTGGTTAGAAACGTGGATTAATGCCTTTACCGGTCTGGTTATCGTGATCTCGCATGATCAAACGTTCTTGGATAATACCGTTGGTCATATCTTGCACGTTGAGCAAAAGAAAATCACTCTGTATACCGGTAACTATCAACAATTTATCCGTACCCGTCATGAGCGTATGGCGCAGCAGCAGCAAGCTTTTGAGAAGCAAGAAGCGACCAAGGCACATTTAGACGACTTTATCCGTCGTTTCCGTGCCAAAGCCAGTAAGGCGAAGCAAGCGCAAAGCCGTATTAAGCAGCTTGAGCGTATGAGTGAGCTGTCACCTATGATGGCGGACAATCCGTTCTCTTTCCGTTTCTATGAGCCTGCCAATATGAGCTCGCCCTTGATCGAGCTGACCAATGCTGATATTGGTTACACCGACACACCGCTACTCCATAACGCTAATGTGCAAGTGACCCCTGACACTCGTATTGGTCTACTTGGAATGAATGGTGCGGGTAAGTCGACCTTGATTAAGGCGTTAGTAGGCGAGCTTGGCGTATTAACAGGCACTTATAATGTCTCAGATACGCTCAAATTGGGCTATTTCAACCAGCATCAAATGGATGCTTTAGACGCTGTCGCCACCCCGTTACAGATGATGCGCCGTTTGGCTGGCAAGACCTCTGATGCTGAATTACGTTCATTTTTGGGTGGTTTTGACTTTCGCGGCGACCGTATTGATACCCCAAGTGAGCTATTCTCAGGTGGTGAGCGTGCGCGTTTGACCTTAGCTTTGATTGTTTGGCAGCGTCCTAACGTGTTGGTACTTGATGAGCCCACCAACCATTTAGACTTACAAATGCGCCAAGCCCTAACTATGGCGCTGCAAGGATTTGAGGGTGCTGTCGTGCTGGTTTCGCATGATCGCGAACTGATTGCTAACGTCTGCGATGAGCTGTATCTAGTACATGACGGTATCATCGAAGAGTTTGATGGCGATATCAACGACTATGGCAAATGGTTGTCGGATAAACGCAAGGAAGCCAATAGCCCAGATAAAGGCGCCAATAAAAAAGGCAAAAGTAAAAAAGACAAGAAAAAATTCGTTGATAAAGACGATGTTTCACGTGAAACATATACTAGCGGTTCTGAGCCTGATAACCTAAAACACGCTAAAAAAAAACTAGCAAATCCTAAATCAGCCGCTGTCTCCTCGTTAACGAAAGAAGAGCAGCGCAAACTGGCCGCTGAGCAGCGCAAGCTTACTGCTCCTGTTCGTCGTGAGATTGAGGATACAGAAAAAGCGTTGGCGAAGATTGACGATAAGCTGGCAATCTTAGAAGTTAAGCTTGGCGATACTGATCTTTATGAAGAAGGCCGTAAAGCTGATTTAATGACCTTACTTGATGAGCAAACCGCGCTACAGCAGCAGCATAGCGCTAGTGAAGAGTCTTTACTGGTAGCGATGACCACTCTTGAAGAGATGGAAGCAAGTTTTGAGTAGAAAGTGTTTGAGTAGAAAGTGTTTGAGTAAGTGAGACATAAAAAGGGGAGAGCGTTAGCTCTCCCCTTTTTTTACATTATTAAGTTACTGTCTACGGTATTTATCATCACCGTAAGATAGTATCTTCATACTGGTCGTACAAAGCTGACAGTTTATTTTACCAGCAGCGGCTTTAGATAAATCAAGAATTCGTCCCCGAGTAAAAGGACCTCTATCCGTAATTTTTACTATTACGCTCTGCTTTGTCTTCTTGTTGGTCACTTGTACCTTCGTACCAAACGGCAGCGTTTTATGCGCGGCGGTCATAGCATGCATATTGAAGATACTACCACTAGCTGTGCGTTTACCGTGAAATTTATTACCGTAGTAACTGGTGTTACCGGCAAAAACGGTGGTAGTTAACAGTAGGGATAACGTGATAACCAAAGACTTGATTAAATAAGACATTTAATACCTTTTTGCGATTTATAAGATAGACAGATATTCTTGCCTATGTTATTCATACTCCCTATGAGTATGAATAATATAGGTATTTTACAATAAAAAGCTTACCATGTCCTCACCGCTCTGTAAAAAACGACAAGGTCAAATGTTTCTTTGAAGTGTTTAGGGTGGTTAGTGTAAATAGTTTATGGATAATTTAATTAATAATAACTACAGAATCGTTTACTATTTTTTAAGGAAGTCGTATGCAGAATATAAGACTATTTAGCATCATTAAAATAAGAATAAAAAACCATTCAAAACTAATGTAAAAAAACCTTGCTATATTCCTACATCTTTGTAAAATGCACCCAAGGTCAAACATTTTTTCATAAAAATCATATCTACTGGCGCTAACACTCTAGAATTAATAATCATGGCTAGTATGGATAATTGATTTGGCCGAATATCTTACTTACTAGCATTCCAATACCTCATTAAGGAAGTTATATGTTCAAAAAGATTGCGATTGCTTCAGTTGTTGCTGCAATGATTCCATTTGCTACGGCCAATGCCGCTGTTGACAGTGGCCGTACTATCGAGCAAGTTTATAAAGAATGCGGTCTTGGTGGTGCTATATTTGGCAACTCAAGCGCTATTCTAGCTATTATCTCGAATGTAACTTGGGATCTAGGCACTACAGCTGCAATCTCTGACTCATTGTCTCCTGAAACTTGTCAGGGTGGTAATGTTAGAGCGGCCGTTTTGATTAAAGAAGCGTTCCCAAGTGTCGAAAAAGACTTAGCTTCAGGCCAAGGTGCTCACTTATCGGCATTAAATAGTGTTGCGAACTGTGATTCAGCAGCTAGTGTACGTGCTCAGTATGGTCAATATGCGCAAACTTCTGCCTACCGTACGGCAACTCAAGACCAAAACGCTGAAGCGTTATATAGCATTGTTAAACAAAGCTGTGCTATCTAAAGCATCAAGTCATGAGTTTGATGGCTAAACTTTGATTGTTAAACTATAAAGACACGTAAACTTAGCGTTTGCGTGTTTTTTATTGTTCCTATACTTCTGCTGTCTAAAAAATGATGCCTAAAAAAAGCATCTAAAAAATGGTGTCTAAAAAATATGCAAAAATTATTTTTGTGGGTAGCCTGTTTTGGTCTGTCCACTGCCTATGCAGCAGAACCTAATGTAATAGAACCCAATACAAAAGCTTCCGCATTCGTTGATGTAAAAGAGCCGCTTGTCCCTGACAATAGTAAGTCTTATGAAAAAACTGACACTGCTGGTGACGTGGATACAGCGCAGGTAAACGTACAAACCAGACAAGAAGTGAATAATAAGCTTGATATTGATCCGCAAAAATTAAAAGTATTGTCTGAGCATAAGCAGTGGCAACACTTATTATTTTATAAAAATGGCAAAGCTGAAGTTATATCGCCAGATTTTTATCTAACAGATCCTAAAGTGCAATCAATCCCCACTTTTAGTCCTTATGAAGAGTTACTGGCCACCCTAAAGCATGCCAGCGATAATAGTATTGTTTGTCGTTATCCCGCTAGATATTTATGGCTTAATTGGCACCTACCGGAATTAAAAATTGATTGGCAAAACTGTCCAGATTTACCGAACCCAAATCAAGAGATAAGCCTTATTTTAGTCAGTAATTATTTAAAAAATCCGGCTTCCTCATTTGGTCATGTATTGGTTAAGACCAGTAGCGCTATGGATCGAGAAGAGGATGGAATTCGACAACTTTCAAGCGAGGATTTACTCAACAGCTCATACAATTTTGGCGCTCGTATCCCCGCAAATGAGAATGGTGCGATGTATGCCATTAAAGGACTTTTCGGGTTTTATGATTCAGGTTTTTCTGAGGCGGAGTTTTTTAAGCACGATGCGGTGTACTCTAAAAATGAGCAAAGAGACATGTGGGAATATGTTCTCAATCTCGAAGAGTTTGAAACTCAGCTGTTGAACTACCATTTATATGAAGCCAAATCTGCTCGCTTTGACTATTATTTTATCAAGCAAAACTGTGGCTATCGTACGGGCGAGATATTAGAGCTGATTAGTGATGTAAAAACCACTGAGCGCTTAGGCCCTTGGTATGCCCCAGATTACGTGTTCGATCAGTTGTTAGAATATAGTAATGATGCCGCTGAACCCTTGGTTGCCTCTGTCCGCTATTTACCTTCTGAACAAACGCAATTAAGAGCAAAATTTGTACAACTGCCAAAACCTATCCAAACCGTCATTAATTCAATCATTCGTACGGAAGATACAGCACCACTTGCGGCCTTAAATTCAAATGATAGAGCATTGGCGATTGATTTTCTGATTTTGCATCGTACCTATAAAATCTCACAAAATAACACCCCTCAGGATCAGGCATTAAAAAAGCAATTGTTGAGCCAACGTTTTACTTTGCCTGCCAGTAACGATTTGGCTAAATTAATGATACCTGATAAACCTTCGCCAGCGTTGAGCAGCAAAACGACGCAAACTAAAGTAATTTTATCTGAGGATCGAGCACAAATAGGAGTATCCTTATTTGTGAAGGACCCTTTAAATCCTCACACCGACATTAATAAGCGCTTTGAAGCGGTCCAACTGTCAGTTGGCTATGATTTTGATAGTGATAAATTAGCACTCACGGATTTTGTGTTTTTGGATATGCAACAAATCGAAGATTTAGCCCAGCCGTTAGCAGGAGAGCCTAAGCTGTCTTGGCAATTAAAAACTGGCGCTCGTACCGATTCATTTACTGGTGACAACCATAGTCCTTACGGTCAAGCAGGGGTTGGCGCTGGCGTTATGTTTGGCTCGCAGGTGCTTGGTTATGGTATGGTAAATGCGACTGTCCATGACCAAGATAGGCATTTGGATGTCGGTGTTGAGCTGGGCTTGCGGGCCAAACGACAAGGTCAAGCCGCTGAGCTGACTTATACTCTTAATAAGCGCGAGGGTCGCTCCTCACTCTCTCAAACTGAGCTGACATTGCGACAACAGTTGTCAAAAAATAATGATGCTAGAATTATTATTACTCATACTGACACTCACTCTAATACCAGCGTAGTCAATGAGTCAGACAGCGTAAGCGCTGGTGTCGCTTGGCACTATTATTGGTAAGACGGTACTGGTAAGGCTTTATTAGTAAAGTTATGGCTTCAAACTACAAGCTGTTATTACACAGTCGCAGTCATATAGATTTAAATCCTATGACGTTCGGAATTCGCACACATGATGATTAAAAAGCTTCTACCTTAAGGAACAACAACATGGCAGAGAAAAATTACTATGACATCTTAGGGGTCGAAAAAGATGCCTCAGATGCGGATATCAAAAAAAAATACCGTAAGCTGGTACGTCAATATCATCCTGATGTTAGCGATGCTCCAGACGCTGATAATAAGATTGCCGAGATTAATAATGCTTATGAAACCATTAGAGACAAAGACAAGCGCGCTGAATATGATGCCATGCTAAACAATCCATTTGCCGGTCAAGGTGGTGGTGGCTTCGGTGGACAGGCGGGCGGAGCTGGACAAGGTGGTCAACGCTGGGAGGATATGAAAGGTCAATTTGGTGAAGGCGAAGCCTTTGGCGATGGCGGCTTTCGCTTCGATGATATCTTTTCTGCATTTGGTCGCGGTGCACGCGGGCAAGCGGGCGGCCAATCACAGCGCGGTGGTTTTGATCAATTCGGTAGTGGTTTTAGCGCCCAAGATAGTAAGGGCCAAGACCAGCACGCAGAAATTAATGTTGATTTGGCATCGGTCTATAATGGCGATGATTATAGTATTAAACTGAACGTTCCCGTCCGTCAGCTTGACGGTAGCGTGGACTATGATAATAAAACCCTCAAAATCAAGATTCCCAAAGGCATTACCGATGGCAAGCAAATCCGTCTGACTGGACAAGGTGCTGCTGGTAGCGGTAGCGGCAAAAACGGCGATTTATTTCTAAAGGTTAAAATTACTCATGCTGGCAATATTCGTCTAGAAGGCGTCAATGTTTATCAAACCGTAAACATCACTCCATGGGAAGCGGCGCTCGGTGAAAAAATCAACGTCAGCACACCAGCAGGAATTTTAGGCGTCACTATTCCTAAAAACAGCAAATCAGGCAGCAACTTGCGCTTAAAAGGTAAGGGTATCCCTGCCAAGCAAGCCGGCGATTTATATTTAACTTTAAATATTGTTAATCCTGAGGTCAGCACTGAAGCGGCAACCCAAGCTTATGAGCAGTTGAAGCAAGCCTTTGCCGATACCAGTATTAACCGTTAATAGCCGCCATAATTTAACCGCGTTAGAGATGAATAATGACCATACAATAACGATGACATAAAGCGCAAACGAGGATAATAATGATGAAAAACTCGCCCGAATTAACCGACATTATCATGAGTTTAGATGAGCTGATATCTGCCTGTGGTCAAGAGCGCCAATGGGTTATTGCTTTGATCGAAGAAAGCATCATTGAATATGACGTGCCTGAAAGCGAACAGTTTAGCGGTTATCAGCTGACTACCGTTCGCCGCGCATCACGCTTGAGCCGTGACTTTGAGGCCAGTGTGCCAGCGATTGGCTTAATCATTGAGCTATTAGATGAGCTTGAACAGCTACGCCAATTCAAGCGCCAATGGGAAGTAGAAACACCGATGGTTGAAGTAGAAGTCAGCAGTTCAAAGTAACTTATTGACTTAAAGAGGCTTAAAGAAACAATTGAAGTACCAATAATTTTAGTCAAACAAAAAGGGCAATAGATACCCTTTTTTATTTTTAAGAATCGCTTTTTGCTACATTTTAATCGTTATTAGCGAGAATATGTAGGATCAGCCGCTGCTGTAAATAGCACGTCGGTCGATGAGTTAAGCGCGGTTTCTGCAGAATCTTGCACCACCCCGATAATAAAGCCAATCGCAACCACTTGCATAGCAATGTCATTCGGAATACTAAATAAGCTGCTGGCTAGTGGAATTAATAGCAAAGAACCGCCAGCCACACCCGATGCCCCGCAAGCACTAATCGTAGCAACGAGGCTCAGTAGTAGGGCAGAGGCAAAGCTCACTTCAATACCTAAAGTATGAGCAGCTGCAAGGGTTAGGACGTTAATAGTGATAGCCGCGCCTGCCATATTAATAGTGGCACCCAGCGGAATAGTCACCGAATACGTGTCTTCATGTAGACCTAATTTGCGTGCAAGGTTCATGTTGACCGGAATATTAGCTGCTGAGCTGCGGGTAAAAAATGCGGTAATCCCTGATTCACGTAGGCAAGTAAAGACCAATGGATAAGGGTTCTTGCCAGTCTTAATCAGTACAATTAACGGATTAGCAACCAAGCCTAAGATACCAAGAGGTGCCAAAGCAATCACCCATTTCACTACTTGGGATATGGCATCAGCAAAGTCGCCTACGACGGTGCGTGCAGTATCGCTGGCTTGACGCAGCGCAAAGCCGATGATGATTGCCCACGCTAAGATGCCAATATAATTGGCTTCAGCGATAGCATTGACCGGATTGGCGACTAGGTTAAGTAACAGGTTGGTCAGGACTTCTTTTAGGTTGGCTGGTGGCACTTGCTCGATGGTAGCGTTCACTAATACCAGATCGGTCGGGAATAAGAAGCTTGCCCCTACAGCCGTTAGCGCTGCCAAAAAAGTGCCGAACATATACATAATAATGACGGGCTTAACGTAGACTTCATTGCCACTACGATGTTGGCTAATCGCTGCCATAACTAAAACAAACACCAGTATCGGAGCCACTGCTTTTAGCGCGCCAACAAACAAGGTCCCTAAGAGTCCTAATGCAATACCGATACTGGGAGCAAGCCAGCCGATTAACACACCCAATATTAAACCAATAATAATCAGCGGTACCAGCCCTATTCGTTGGTACATCGCAACTAATGAACGCATCATTCCACCTTTAACCCAATCAGTAATAAAAAGCCATTATAAAAACAGCATAATAATTCGGGGGGAATGGTAGCATTTTTTTGGATATTCGCCTACTGCAATACAGCGTTGGTATCTACTTCAAGCCTAGACTTAAGGTAAGAAACTGGCAGTCAGAAGTATGAAGGGAAACCGTCATCATACCTGTGCCTATTTTATCCTGAACTGACTATATAAAAGTCACGTGTTAGTTTTACTTTGGATTGGCTGTAAGATATTAAAGTCTAAGAGGCTACACTAAAAAACTATACTTTAAAGTGAGTGAGCTCATAGCCTAATTGTTGATAACGCTTATATTTAACGCGTCCATCTTGCATACTTGCCTCATCAGGTTTGATAATCTCAAGAACACGTGTGGGCTGCGCATTACTAGTGGCAGTGATAAAGTCATTAACGGGACGGGAAGTGGTGTTGATCACAATCCCATTGAATCCCGCTGGCAGATAAGCGCCCAGTAGGACTGGAGCTAGAGATGACTCTGTCTTATCAACCGTATTTTCATTAGCTGTCAGACGTTGATGCGGAATAAAGCTGCTGGCATCCTCTACCCATAAGGCCTCATCAAAATCGCTAAGCAAGGCTTCATCCTCAGCAAGAATCAATAACGACTGGCTGCTTTTGTTCAGTGCGGTTTGGGTCAACTGACAAATAAAGCCCAAGAAATCTTGGGCTTTACTCTCACTTAACACATAAAAACTAATTTGCATCATGTAAATACTCTACATTATTAGCCGTTATGAAAGTCTATAACAGTCATAAAGAATTAAGCCATATCTGCACAGTTTTTTAGATACTGCATGAATAATGGCACAGGACGACCGGTTGCTGCTTTTTCTTTACCTGAGTTCCATGCAGTACCAGCAATGTCTAAATGCGCCCATGCTTGACCGTCTTCGACAAAGCGAGACAAGAAACAAGCGGCAGTCACAGCCCCCGCGCCTTTACCACCGATATTTTGCATATCAGCGATAGGAGATTCGAGCAATGCTTGATAAGCATCATCCATTGGCATGTGCCAGATTAAATCACCTGATTGTTCGCTAGCGTTCTCAAGCTCAAACAGCACATCTTCATCATTACTAAATACGGCTGAGCGGACGTGACCTAAGGCAACCACACAAGCGCCCGTTAAGGTAGCAACGTCAATGATGGCTTTTGGCTGATAGCGCTGCTGCACGTAGCATAAGGTATCTGCCAATACTAAACGACCTTCGGCATCGGTATTTAAAATTTCGACCGACTTACCGTTCATGGCTTTAACAATATCACCGGGGCGAGTTGCATCACCTGACGGCATGTTTTCTGCACAAGCGAGAGCACCAACGACGTTAATAGGTAGACGCGCTTCGCATAAGGCTTTCATTGTGCCCAAGACTGCTGCTGAGCCGCCCATATCGAACTTCATCTCATCCATTGCCGCGCCCGGCTTGATTGAGATACCGCCTGAATCAAAGGTCACGCCTTTACCCACTAGTACGATAGGCGCATCCTCATCGCTGTTCTTAGCTGCATTTTTCGCTGATTTTTTGCTAGGAAATTTGTCCGTAAGCACTTTTAGACCGCTGTTAGCTTTGGCGCTACTGGTCATTGTCTTGGCACTAAATTTAGACTTACCTTGGTATTCTAAGATGACAAGTTGGCCTTCTTTGGTAGAGCCTTTAGAGACCGCTAAGAAGCATTCCATACCCAACGCTGACATCTCGTCTTCGCCCAGTACTGTTACTTTTAATAGATCAGGATAGGTGCTGGCTAATTCTTGCGCTTGCTCTGCCATATAGGCTGGGAAGCAAATATTGCCCGGCTCATTGGCCACATCACGAGTTAGGTTTTGGCCGATAAATACGGACTGGGCAAAATCTAAAGCAGGTTGTAGATCAGTATTGGCTAGCAGGTAGATATCTGTTAATACTGGCGTTGTTTGCTCAGATTTATATTTATCAAAACGATAGCTTGCTGCTAACAAGTTTAGCGCAAATTGTCCAAACGACTTCTCTTCTAGCGTATCACCTAAAGCGACAGTAATAGAAGCGACGCGTTTTTGCGTGCTCTGATAGATGGTATTGGCAATTTTCTGTAATACAGTATTATTGAGCTTATCACAGCAGCCAACGCCAACTAATAATAGCTGGACTGGGTTTTGCTTAGTGGTTTTTTTATCGCCTGCCAATGCATAATCAGCAACGGTTTCACAAGCTTTACCATTGAAATGCGAGACTTCAATCAGTTGTTCAATACGCGCTTGATAGTCGCTCAAAGTCGATTCGGCAAGTATGTTTTTCTTATCATCGACCAATACGACCAAACAAGCCTCGTCTTTATTTTTGGCTTCTTTTTTGAGAATCTTTTGGGTGTGAGTCTTTGGTAGATGTTGAGTTAACTTAATATTCATATATTGTTGTCCTTATTTATTTTTAGTGTAAAAGTTTAGAGTAAGAATTAGTCTAAAAAAAACAGTCATGCGATTTATATTTATGAGCTCGTTAAGCTGTCTTTATAGTGTAGCATATCAAGGAATGAGTGCGCAGTAAGCAAGGGTTAGGTAATGTTTTCGAACACTGTTGTTGCCTGATTTTATCGTTTACATATGAACGTACCCACCATGCTATTAATAATAGGACTAATAATTTGGCGAGTACTATTTATAAATAGAATGCAATTAGCCATTGATTAGCTTATCAGTCGAGACTAAGGTGGCAAATCTATCTTGCAGCGCAGCCATGGCAGTATCATGCACGACATCAGCACTTATCGTTTGCCCTTTAACATTTGGCAGATCGCGAGTAGCACAGGCATCATGACAAACAAAATTTTCAAAGCCCAAATCAAAGGCCGCTCGCACGCTCGAGCTGACGCACATGTGACTCATAAAACCAGCAAAGACAATCTGCTGTTTGCCAGTGGACTTTATAAGCTCCTGCAGCGGTGTGTCATAAAAGGCATTAGGGTGCATTTTAGTGATGGTTTTTTCGTCGTTCATTGGTTGTAAGCTATCAACAATGGCAACATTGGAAGATGACGGATCAAAAATCTTCTCATTACCGTGATGGGCAATATGAAACAAAGGAATATCTTCTTTTCGGGCTTTATCAAGTAGCAGACGCGCGTTAGCAGTTGCTTTGCTACCAGCATCACCTAGAGGCATCGCACCGTCAACATATTCATTCTGAAAATCAATAAAGACGACAGCGCAATTTGACCAATCAATCGTAGCAGATTGACCACCAGCGAGTTCAAGTAGGGTAGAGGGAACAGACATCTTATTCTCCGTTAATGAGTGAGCGATATGAAGCTAAATACTAACAATTAATAGCGAAGATATTCAGTGCATGATACGTACAACACACAAAGCCACTTAAATGATAAGCAATAAAATAGATTAGAGACTGAATTATTATGATTCATAATTCTTTTGTCTCTTAATTTTTATGGCTCAAATAGTGAAGAGTTATCTTAGTTTAACCCTGTCTTATACAGTCGACTCAACATATAAGAGAGACACGTTGTAGCACTGTGCCATGTCTAAATTGGATTGACTATATCAGATGATAAGTGCACCTTAACAAGGGTTTGGTAATATTTTCGAACACATTTCACAGCCATTTTTTACAGAAACATGCTAGCATTAGCGGTTACGCCTATTGTTTCCAGTCAAGTTTGAACAAGCCTATCAATCAACATGCGATCACTCGTGTGCATGCCAACCGCTAAGAGTACCTATTGTGATATTACGCCGCTACATGACCCGTCAGGTTGCCTCGACCACCGCTTTGGTATTGGGGTTTTTGATGGTGATGATGCTCGGTGGACGGCTGATACGTTACTTTGGCATTGCTGCCGAAGGCAACTTAGATATCAGCTTGTTGTTTACTATCATTGGTTATAATCTGCCGTATCTTTTAGAATTAATTCTACCTTTAGCTTTTTTTATTGCTTTGATGCTAGTGTTTGGACGGCTTTACGTCGATCAAGAGATGGCGGTTATTAATGCGAGTGGGGTCTCTCGCGGTAAGCTTGCGCGGTTAATGACACCATTAATTTTGGCCTTATTCGTAGGTGAGGCGGCGTTATCAGTGGTCGGTAAACCTTGGGGAGTTCGCTCATCCGAGACTATCTGGCAGGAGCAAGCATTAACCAGCGCCTTTGATCTGATTCGCCCCAATGAATTTATAACCAATGGTAATTACCATCTGTATGTAGGCAGCCTAAGTGATAATAAAAAACAGCTACAAGACGTCATATTAATTCAAACGAAACCTGTCGATCAAGGCAGTGGGATAAAAAATACAGACCCTGATCCAACCAATCAACCGTCCCTTCCTGACTTGCCTAAAGCGTTAATTGACACTATGGACAGCAGTAACCAGTCTATTAGCAAAGACACCATTACGCTGGCTAAACGTGCGGAGCAAGTGGCCAATGACGGTAGCGGCGTGAATCAGCTGGATTTATTTCAAGGGCGGCGTTATGAAGTGGGTGCGGGCAGTCTAAAGTATAATCAAGTTAGCTTTGATCGCTACCGTATTACCTTAACCGAATCGTCTAAAGAGGTAGTGACCGAAGACAATATTGAAACTCAAGCGATTGGGACATTATGGCAAGCGGCGACCGGTAGCGAGCAAATCGGCAGTGTCCATGCCATGCGTGCCGCGAAATCGGAGCTTGGCTATCGTTTAACGCTACCGTGGCTGATGATTATTGCGCCCATGCTGGCCGTGCCGCTGGCGCAAGTGCGTCCCCGTCAAGGGCGCTGGCTGCGTCTGTTTCCATCGGTATTGTTATTTGTCAGCTGTGCGATGGGGGTTATATCGCTGAAGAACGCAGTCAGTAAAGGCAGCGTTAGTGTGTGGGCTTATGCCTGGCTAATATTAGGATTTATGGTATTGGCGCTTTATATGAATTGGGGCAATCGTATTCAACATCGACTGCGCTTTCACCAAAAAGACAAGCAACTTGTAACGGACAATAGCTTCGATCATTCAGACAGTAATAACCATGGCAACGGTTCTCAAGGAGGGCAATTATAATGCGCTCCTCACTATCTACACAGCCATCTAAAAGGCCATCTAAAAGGCCATCTAAAACTCAACCCGCCAAACTAAAAGTGCTTGGGCGTTATGTTAAAGTCAATGCGCTCCTCGCGATCATCGGGGCAGTACTCGGACTGTGGGCGCTACAACTGTTATTCTCTTACTTATCTGAGCTTGATTCGCTAAACGACAGCTATACCATGTCTGAGGTGCTCAAATATATCCTCTATCGTTCACCTTATTTTTTAGAACAATTTATTCCCACAGGGGCGCTATTAGGCGCGGTAGTGGGTTTAGGATTACTAGCGAATAAAAGCGAGCTAGTGGTTATGCGCGCCTCAGGGATCAGCGTCTATCGTATCGTTGGTTGGGTATTACAGCCCGCCTTGGTTTTTGTGCTGCTGGCATTAGCTATTAATCAGTTTGTGCTGCCTCATAGCAATCAATTGGCCAACGATATTCGTAACGAAGAAAGCAGCTCGTTGGTCACGTCCGTCCGTGGTTATTGGACCGTGCAACCACGCTTTAAGACCATCGATAGCAATGCTGAAAACAATTCTGAAAATGATGTCGACAATAATACGGATACCTCAAAACTACAGCCTGATGGTAGTGATATCTTATATATTGATTATGCCGATGTACAAGGTAATATTGGCACGGTAAAACGTTGGCATTTGGATAATAATGGTAACTTACAAACGGCTATTCATGCTGATGGTGGGCGCTATTCAGGTCGCAAGCTCATAAATAATGCGGGCTCAGAAGCTGACGAGCAATATAGCTATGAGTGGCAACTGAGCAATATGACCAAGCTCACTATCAATCAAGGCTTTGATAGCAGCCAAGCCAAACAATCTTCGGACACCTTAAGCCTGCCATTTGCCCCTAAGTCCGTCTATCTACTTACGCGTAAGGCGGAAGATCTATCGCTTACCCAATTATATGAACATCGTCAGTTTATGCGCCAACAAAGTCAGCGCTCATTAACTCATGAGTTGGCTTTTTGGCAAAAGCTACTGTCACCGTTATCTATCTTATCGTTGGTGATAGTCGCTTGCTCCTTCGTCTTTGGTTCCCTGCGTACGCATAGCTTAGGCCTGCGTATCGTAGTGGCATTATTATTTGGCTTACTGTTTAGCTATGTTCAGGATTTGGTTGGCTTTGTCTCATTGGCGACTGGTTTTTCACCTCTGCTGATGGTGCTACTCCCCATTATTGCTAGCACCATACTCGGTGGATATCTGCTTAAACGGCAGATGTAGACTGATACGCTTTAATATAGATAGGCACAAAAAAAGCACGCTAGATCATCATGATTTAGCGTGCTTTTTTTGACTTAATTTTCACTGCTTCAAAGTAAGTGATTAGTCTTTGGTTGCCATAGTAATGGTATAAGTCTTACCTTGTTTTACCTTTTCACTATTGCCAAATACTTCGGTAAATGAGCGTTTCATAAATTGACGTAAGCCGTTGATCGTTACTACATAAAAGCGACCGCCTTTACGCATACGTGCATGCGCATCTAGGAAATAGAGATAATGCTGCTCTTTACCTACTTTGGCTGGCAAGTTCGACATCACCAAGCTAAAGTCCTTCGCTTTATCCACATGATTAAAGCCGTTAGACAAATGCACATCGACATTATTCAAACCATTTTTCTCACAGTTACGGCGCGCATATTCCACGGCCATAAAGTCCTTATCAATTAAAGTATGCTGTCCATTAGGACATTCCCGCGCTGCTGCCATGCCAAGCACGCCATAGCCACAACCCAAATCTATTGAGTCATCATCCTGCTCAAAATCAATATAATCAAGCAGCATCAAGCTACCGTCATCAAGCTTTTGTGGTGAAAAAATTCCCCACGTGGTCGCAAAATCAAAAGGCTTGCCCAGCACATCTTGACGAAAATTAATATCATCGCGCCAGTGTTTTGCTTTTTCTAATAGGTCAGCAGGAGGTCTATGGCTCATGGTTTTCTCGGATTATGGATATGAAAAGGGGGTGCGTCCAACTTATGACAATTAATAAGCCAAAATAATCGAACGCTTTATAGTGCGTATTGTAACGAGAAAAGGGCAGGTTTGCAGCTATGGATTGGTGGAATTGTACTGATAGAATTGAGAATTGGGGTTGAAGTAGGCACAAGGGTAGGTTAGTTTAATATTTAGAGCTTAGCCTATCAGGAGTATCTGCTTGAAATCTAGTACACACTTTAAAGAATATAAAGATAACCTATCTCTCGCAGTATTGGTAATTATCATAGCGGTATTAGCGCTTTCACTAGGTGATGCACTAATCAAGTTCACCAGCGCAGAGTTTGTTATTTGGCAAATATTTGTTCTACGCTCGCTCCTAGTGATGCCTATTCTCCTACTTTATCTTTGGATTAAAGTGCCAAGTGCTTTATCTGTTCCACCAGCGCTAGGCTGGACAATGCTTCGTAGCGTCATGCTAGTTGGCATGTGGCTCGTTTACTACCTGGCTTTACCAAATCTAGATTTATCGATTGCTGCCGCGACCTATTATACACTACCTATTTTTATCACTCTTTTTTCAGCCGTATTCATTGGTGATAAAATCAGTCGCCTTGGATGGATGGCAGTAATTGTCGGATTTTTAGGGGTCTTATTCATACTTCGTCCAAAAGCTGGAGATTTCAACCTTTTTGCTATTTTGCCGTTAATTTCCGCTGTGCTCTACGCCTTGTCAATGATTCTAACTCGTACCAAGTGCCGAGACGTTCATCCAGTCATGCTAGCGCTCGTACTGAACTTGACTTTCATTGTCGTAGGGACATTGGCTGCATTTTTTATTTCGTCAATCGTTTCTGAACCACGTAAAGGTTTCTTATTAGCTTCATGGACAAAAATGGGGTTCGTAGAATGGGCGTTAATGGCACTGCTGGCAGCTGCAATTCTTATAGGTAGTGTAGGAGCAGCAATTGCTTATCAAAAGGCACCGCCCGCAGTCATTGGTACATTTGACTTTGCGTATGTTGGATTTGCTATATTATGGGGACTAGTATTTTTTGCCGAAGTTCCAGACATGTTGTCTCTAATTGGAATCTTCTTGATTGTCGTAGCAGGATTTATGTCCTTACGGCAATAATTGCTTCGTTTGTCCATAAACAGTTTTGTAGGGTGAGTCAGTTTTTGCAAGCCCATGATTGATGGGTTACGTATTTGTTAATCCATTGCATGTACCAAGTTATATTTTTGTTGTGGAAGTCAAAATTGTGGATTATTTCTTAAATACTGTAGTCTTGCATAAAAATCTGGGTCCGTCTCGGCTAAGTAGCGATCGTACTCTTCTTCGGAAATTAGGGATTCGATGAAATTATCGAAACCATCGGCGACTTTTATTAAAGTCTTAATTTTATTGGCATACGATGCTTCATGGTCATAAAAATATACTTCACCATACTTTTTGCACTGTAAATTAAGGCAAAAATAGTTACCAAACGTATCGTCAGCAAATGCAAGTAGCCCTACTTTTCTAGTGATGTTTCTGTCACCAAAACTAGGTTCTAGCTTAGCGAATTCAGGACCGTTATGTATTCCTAACATATTATGTATGCTTGTCTCACCTTCTGCTTTAGAGATATGGAAGACAGTATTGACAGGTTCTGTACCATTGAAGTTGAGCAGATAACAACGGTAGTCTTCTGGCAAACGGTAACCTATTAATTTCTCAAAATTTTTCAATTCGCTGCTACTAAGGTGGCCAAAAGGGTTAGCCGTTTTATACAATGCGGGCATAAACAGACTCCTATAGTTGAATGCAATTCTTTCTAGACTAACCATTAACTTTAGCAAATATATATTTAGTGGGTTACGCTTTGGCTAACCCACCCTATGCTTTAAAAGATTAACTAGGTTGAATATTTGCATTTTAGTTGTAATTAGCTGAAGTATAGATATGATTTTTTTAAATATTATACAGAAAACCCCCTTTAAGGGGTTTTCTCTTGCGAACCTAACGAAGCAGTGCTTCGTTTTAACGGTTCTCACCCTCTAGGATGATGCTCAGCATGCAACTTCTGCAATCTAGCGGTAGCAACATGAGTATATATCTGCGTGGTTGATAAATCACTATGTCCCAATAATAACTGTACGCTACGCAAATCCGCACCATGATTGAGCAAATGCGTAGCAAAAGCATGACGCAATGTATGTGGCGATAAGTCTTTATCAATACTGGCGACTTTGGCGTATTTTTTTAGTAGATACCAAAAGTTTTGCCTTGTCATATAGCCACCTTGTGCCGTCAAAAACACCGCTTGGCAATTTCCTGCTTTTAGATGTGCAATTAAATCACCGCGACCATGACTTAGGTAATCCTCTAATGCGTCTGCGGCATACTCCCCTAATGGCACCAGTCGGGTTTTATTCCCTTTCCCTGTGATTTGTAGCCAGCCAGCATTCAGATTAACCTGCTCTATTGATAAATTAACCAACTCACTGACGCGCAGACCACAGGCATATAATACCTCTAGCATGGCTTTATCACGTAGGCCTAGCGCCGTACTGCTATCGGGTGCAGCAAGTAAATTGTCGACGTCAGCTTCCGCTAAGTCTTTTGGCAGCGGTCGGCCAATTTTTGGGGTTTTGATACGTTCGCAAGGATTGTCTTCACGTAGGTTACTGGCAATCATCCACAGATAAAATTGACGTAGGCTTGAGAGCATGCGCGCTTGAGTACGTGGCGTTTTGCCGTCTTGAGTTAGAAGCGCTAGACAATGCAGCACTTCATCGTTATGCCACAATGTTAATGCTTTGGCATTGGTCAGCTCACAGGAGCGCAAATCACGTACATAAGCATTACGAGTACGAGTCGCCAGACCACGAGCGAGCATGGCTTGACGAAATTCAGTCATATAAGTCGGTTCATCATCGACTGCTAGCGCTTTTGGTTGACGCTGCTGTACGGCGCGGTCGCGGCTCATAAGGCATTACTCGGTGGTTGAATGTTAAACAGGCTCTAAACACCATAACGAGGTGATTTCTGCACTGCGCGCTGCAAATAGAGGATCAGTACTATCTTGGCTGCGGCTATGTTTGGGCTGAGTCTCGAGACGGTATTTCACCTCTAAATCGGCATCTGCAAACCAGCCCAATAACTCATCACGGCTGCGCAGCTGCAAATGTTCCGCTAAATCCGACAGAATCAACCAGACCTCTCCCTGCTCGGCTAAGTGCTGTTTTGCGCCCTGCAAAAACCCACGCAACATCGCGCTATTGGCATCATAGACTGCGTATTCCAGTGGCGAGGTTGGCTTGGCGGGCAACCAAGGTGGATTACAGACAATCAGATTGGCCAATGGCATGTTAGTCGGAAATAAATCTGCTTGCTGCAACTGCACGGCAGGTAGCTCTAAACGCGTAACATTCTCGCTGGCGCAGGCCAAAGCACGCGGATTTAAATCTGTCGCAATCACCTTTTTTACCCCGCGCTGCGCCAAGATAATGGCCAGCAAACCAGTTCCAGTACCAATATCAAAGGCAACATCACAAGCAACTGGCAACGGGGCATCGAGCAACAGCTGCACATATTCATGACGAGTTGGCGCAAAGACCCCATAATGCGGGAAAACAGACAGACCTAAATTCTCAATTGGTACCCCTTTCGCGCGCCACCCTGCCGCGCCTAACGCGCCTTGCAGATCACGAAACGAGAGTAAGCATGGCTCATCCAGCGCACCAAAAGCAGCCGTACAGGCCGCGATCACATCAGGGGCACGGCGTAACTGGCTAACGTAACTGGCATCAAGCTCTAATAGCAAACGGCTTAATACACGCGAGCGCTGGGCTTGGGCTTGGCGTTGCTGATGAAACAAGTTAGGTATCATTTTAGGGGTCACTAAGGACTTAGCTACGGGCTTAGTAGACTCAGCAGATTTACTAGCCGCTTTACTAATTTTGCGTTGCTCACTGCGCTCAATGCGTCGAGTGAGGGCTTGCAGTAATTGTCGCGCATTATGAAAGTCGCCGCACCATAGCATTGACGTGCCTGCGCAAGCCAAGCGGTAAGCCTCATCTGCTGTCGTCTTGTCATCGACCAATACGATACGCGTAGGCGGCACTCGATTGCTTTGGGACAACCAGCGGGCATGACGTAAGGTTTCGTTTTCGTGCCATTGCACATACTGCTTTTCTGTTGATAACACGCGGTCTACCTTAAATCTGTGAATGGTATGTTCCCTATAACGCAAAGATATTTTTGCATTATGTGCTACGTTAGGTATTGCGCTGTTATCAGCACTCTACATACGCTGGCAACTATTAAGCGCTCTTTTTCTTTACCAAATAACGATACGTTGGTGCCTCATTTAGCGTTTCTTGATGGACAAGCGTGTGCCCCAAGTGACGACAAAAATTAGGAATGTCGCGCGTAGTGGCTGGATCAGTGGCTAATATTTCGATAATATCGCCGCCATCTGCTTTACGGATGGTCTTATGCAACATCATCACCGGCTCAGGGCAGATCAGCCCTTGAGTATCCAAGTGATGGTTAATAGGGGTGTCTAATGTTGAAGTTGTCATAGTCGTAGTATTACAAAGTTGATAGATAGGGTTTGGTAACTTGCAGCGTATTTATTAATCTTCTTATAAGGATAACTTTTCTGAACAGTTATATTATTTTCTACACATCTTCAATGACTTCAGGCTCTTCTTCCACTTCTAAAAAGTCAAAAAAACGTTTAAAACTAACTTTAAATAAAAATGCCACGCCAAGCCATGAGGCCAACCCTAGCCAAGCGGTATCCGCAAATAATAGCCCGCCGATAAGTATCACCGTCGAAACCCCAATAGTCATTACGACCATCGAGGCCTGATTGAGGCGATAGCGATAAATGACTAGTGCATCATATAAAGTAATGGGAATGGTCAGGGCGATTAACGCATACGGTAAGTTAAAAAATAGCCGATATAGCAGCTGATTATCATGGAACATTTTTATGCTGGCAATCGTGCCAAAGACCATAAAAGCAATAATTGCTGCATAAATGAGATAAATCGCTATTTGATTTGCCCTCTGCGCGCCTCTAATACGAGCAATGGCTAGTGGGGCAAAGCCATGTTGCGAGGCGTTTTTTAAAGATTGATTTGGGGCATTGGTCATAACAAGCAGTCATCTTTTAGGTAGATATTATTAAATGAGATGTCACCGTACTGATAGTTTCTGGTCTGACTATTGCTCGTCTGATGGGCGCTTTAATCAGCTTGGATGGCATTAATCGCTATGCCGCTACTAGGCTCAGCGAAGTAAGTAGACATCAAGATACAGGCAGAAATATCATCAATCGGATCGCGCTGATTTTTAATCCAACCGTTCTCCCATGCCAGCTCGCGCGCTTCTACTGAGGTCAAGCGCTCATCACAAAGTATCACGGTTGCCGGTGAGTGCTGCTCTAATAAACGATGAGCCAGCCTGCGTGCGAACTTATGCGCGCGCTTCGAGAGCATCGAGCTGCTGCCATCCATATTTAGCGGTAGCCCAACGACCACTTGTGCGACGCCCCAGACTTTGATGATGCCGAGTAAGTTATCCCAGTCAGGTTGCCCGTTATTCATCGCGAGGATATCAAAAGCGCGTGCGGTCTCGGTGATGCTATTACCGAGCGCCATGCCCATCTTTTTAACCCCATAATCTAGTGCTAATAAGAGATGAGGTTTGGTGGTGGGCTCAGCAACACTGGTATCATCGTTTTTGTCGATTTCTTTTTCGATTTCGAGGTTGGGCTCACTATCTACCATAGTAGGGGGCGTTTCCTATGTTGTTTTTATAGTGTATTGAGGGTGGCTTAGTCATCAAGCGTGACCAATATCACTGCTTAGATAATCAAAATTGATACCGATTTTATCAGCGGCTAGCTGCCAGCGTTCTTCAAAAGGTGTATCGAACAATAAGGTTAAGTCAGCAGGACAAACCAACCAATCACCATTGTCAAGCTCGCGCTCAAGCTGCTTTTTGCCCCAGCTGGCGTGGCCTAAGCACAACTGATAATGACCGATCCCTTGACCTGCAGCAATACGCTTGAGAATATCTTGACTGGTGGTGATACAGACGTTCTCAGAGATGGCAAATGATGAGGCCCACTCTGGCTGACCCGTATGAAGTACAAAGCCGACTTCAGGATACATAGGGCCGCCTTCTAAAGCCAAATCTTCCATCACCTGCGGATCAGTAACCTCGATATCTAAATCTTCTAACAGCTTGCCTACCCGCGATTGCTCTAGCGGACGGTTGACCATCAGACCGAGCGCGCCTTGTTTATCGTGGCGACAGATATAGATCAGCGCCTGCTCAAACCGTGGGTCTGACAGCTCTGGCGCCGCAATTAGGAAATGATGGGTCAAGTTAGCTCTAGGCATAGGGACAAGTACAATATAAAAGGGGTGGGGCACTACTATATGGTGATAGTGAGTCAAAAATCAACTAAAGCTAAAAACCAATAGATGCCAGAGATGGATCTAATTGACGGATATTAACTGGCGGCAATATTAAACGTTATTAACTCACGAGTATTTATAACCAACTTGTTATTTAACAGTTTTACTTAACATCCGTTAGCAAACTGCGAGCATGGTCACGAGTAACGTCGCTGATAGTAATACCACCGGACATTCGTGCCAGCTCATCTACTTGTGCACTATCAGTCAAGATAAGCAGCTCGCTTTGGGTCTGCTCATGATGATGTTTTTGCACTAAAATATGCTGGTGCGCTTGCGCAGCGACTTGTGCTTGATGCGTAATGGCCAATAATTGCTGAGTCTGACCTAAGGCGCGTAGTAACTCGCCGACCACTTGCGCGGTACCGCCACTGATACCAACATCGACTTCATCAAAGACTAACATCGGTTTGGCGGCATTATTATCTGCATTGGTCGCTTGTAATACTTGCATGACCAACGCCATACGTGACAGCTCGCCGCCAGAAGCAATCTTATGTAGCGGCTGCATCGGCATGCCAACATTAGCGCTAAATAATAGGTCAATATCGTAGCAGCCTTGAGCACTATAATGAGCTGGGTCTGTCTTTTTAGTAAAGACAAATTCGCAGCGTGCATTAGGTAGCGCCAGCGGTTGCAACTGTGCAATTAACTGGCTACAAATAGTTGGGGCAGCCTGCGACCGTTCATCATTCAACTGCGTAGCCAGCTGTAGATAATCTTGCCATGCTTGCTCAATTTGCGCGGCCAAGACATCACTACTAGGCTCATTTTCTAGCTGCTCTAATTGCTGCTCCCAAGCCTGCGCTTCGGTGATTAAATCGCCTACTGGCAAGTTATGTTTGCGTGATAAGCGATGACCCAAACTTATCATGCTGTCTAACGTTTGCAGACGTTCAGGATCAGGCAGTTGTTGCTCAGCATAATCTGAGAGCAGGGCCGTTACCTCGGTAATTTGCTGTTGCGCTAAATGCAGCTGCTCTGAAGCTTGCTCAAAGGTTTGACTGACGCCCATTTGATGGTCACACAGCTTGATAGCTTGTCCAAGCAAGGTCATTACATCCGGCTCATCAGTATCATTATCAAGTAGATGCAGACCATGACTGGCTTCTTGCATTAAGGCTTCAATATTGGATAACTCTTCGTGCTCCGCTTCGATATCGAAATAATCAACGCTCAGTAGCGGCGCAATATCGACAAGTTGGCTTTGCAATAATTGAATTCTATCTTGACGTTGCGCTTCGCGGCTAGCAATCTCATCGGCACGGCGTTTTAGCTGCTGGTATTGCTGATAACTACTTGTCGTTTGGGTCGCCAACGACGTTATCTGTGCCATCTCATCAAGCCATTGCACGACAAATTGTGGCTTAAGCAATGCTTGCTGGGCGTGCTGGCTATGAATATTAACCAATAATGCGCCCAAGCTCTTAAGCTCAGCCAGACTGACAGGTGTGCCGTTTAGCCATGCCTTTGAGCGTCCATTGCTACTTAGCTGCCGGCGAATCAATACTTCTGGCTCATCTAATAGTCGATCATGCTCAGCGAACCAATCCGCAACGATGCGGTTGTTTTGAATATCAAATTGGGCATAAATATCAGCGTGAGCGGCGCCATGTCTTACCATCGCACTGTCTGCTCGTTCACCGACGCATAAAGATAGCGCATCAAGCAGCAGCGACTTGCCGGCCCCTGTTTCACCAGTGATGACATTAAAGCCTTCAGCAACGCTCAGCTCATGCTTGGCTATCAACGCAAACTGATATAAAGTTAGTGAAAGCAGCATTAACGCCTCTCATGACAGACAATTAACATCGAATAAGATCCTCGGTTAGTCATATCTAAAATAGGTGGATACTTATTAGTAAAGGGTAGGTATTATTATTAAGTAGATAGTATTGGTAAATATTATGGTGTCAAAATACTGTAAATACAAATTTTAGAGATGACTAAGCACATAAATCTACATAGAATAGCGCTTATGAAACTGATAAAAATAGTCGTTAATAACCAGAATAATGGTAGTTAGACTAACGATAAGCTTTATCAAAAGCAACAGTATTCAAAGCAGAGCAGTGAGTAACTTACTTTAAGGTCATTTAATAATGTTGGTACTCAACGTACCATTGCAAACACTACCCTGTCTTATAGCGGTCAGGTATGATTGAGATAATTGAAAAATACCGACCCCCATCAGTAACAAAACTTTCAGCTGGGTTGTAACAAAATTTGTAGATATAATGTGGTAGCCTAATCTCACATAATGATAAACTCTTGCTACAATCTCTACATACGTGGCGATACATTATAAGAAGTCAGCGCGTTGTAGGACAGTGTACTGTGAGTAGAGTAATCAGCTAGCTCAGTAATTTAAAGGGTTTGATTTAAATTCTTTATCTGTATTTGAAACCTTTACGTGGTTTTAGAAACAACCCCCTCAACCATGATTAAATCAGTCGCTTATTTTTTAGTTTAGCAATAATTATTTGATAAGGAAGCCACTATGACAGCGGCACAATTTACCAATGTGACAGTTAATTCTCAGGCCACAATATCGTATGATGGACGTTGTTCAAGCCACACCATCATGTTTGAGGACGGTCGCCATAAAACATTAGGCGTCATACTACCGTGTGATAATATCGTCGAACACTATCACTTTGGTACCAATACCTCTGAGCGTATCGAAATCATCAGCGGTGAGTGTGAAGTCAAAATCAACGGTGATGAAGAATTCAGCTACTACCGCGCTGGACAATCATTTGTGGTCGAGGGTAATAGTGGGTTTAACTTACGTACTGAAGAAATCGTCCAGTATGTCTGTCACTTAGAAGGCTAATCTTAGTTACCCTGTAAACTATAAAGCTCTAGCCCAAATATTAGAACTATGGCTTGAAATTATAGCTCAAAACTATAGACCATCGACTTAGAAATCGTAGCATTATCTTTTGAAAAAGAAACAAATAAGATCACTCTGATTTTGTTTGTTTCTTTTTAATGAGACCGTTTATAACCGCAGGTTACTTTCTATTCTATTCGCTTATCTTACTTAGCGATAGTCCACTTTTAATTTTTAATCAGCAGGCCTGTTATGGCAAAACCCAGCTATTTTTATGGCATTCATGCTATCGATGCTTTACTTGAATATCGTCCTCTTGATGCGTTAAGTCTATTTGTACAGCAAGGACGCGAAACTGACAGCCATGTGCAAGCTATTATTGCGCAAGCACAAGCAAATGGTGTCAGCCTTCAGCCGACCCAAAAAGATAAGTTAACCCAGTTGTGTGGTAGCCCGCAGCATCAGGGGGTAGTGCTGCATGCCCGTCCGTTAAGCTTCGCAGATGAGGGTTTACTGGATACTATTAGCGGACGTGATCAGTGTTTACTGCTGGTACTCGATCAGATTACCGATGCGCATAACTTTGGTGCTTGTCTGCGAACGGCAGTGGCAATGGGTGTCGATGCCGTTATTTGTCCCAAACATCATGCGGCCAGCTTAACGCCAACGGTTGCTAAAGTATCCGTTGGTGCAGCAGAGATGATGCCTATTATCAGCGTCACTAATCTAGCGCGCACGCTATCGCAAATCAAAAATGCAGGTGTATTCGTATTCGGTACCGCACTCAATGCAGATGCCAAACCCATACATGCCGCAGATTTGACTGGCAAGACCGCGCTTATTATGGGTTCGGAAGGCGATGGTATGCGTCGCCTAACCACTGAAAGCTGTGATGAATTGGTTTATATTCCAATGTCAGGTAACGAGCATGGCAACCTACAAAGCCTTAACGTCAGTGTTGCAACCGGTATGGCGCTTTATGAGATCAATCGGCAGCGTACTTTAGCTGCTGGGCAAGCGTAAGGTAGGTCTGATGCAAAGGCTCTAGTTGCAAATGTAGGCCGGCCAAATCACCTTCATTAACGACCACGTCATCAGCATGACGATTGCGTTCTTCGCGATTAAGCTGATTTACCATGATCGCTCTAATTTTTGCCGCGTTTTGCTCATCACGCAGACTTGCTCGCGCGAGCTGCGTGTCCTCGGTCGCATCAATGACTAAGATGCGCTGGCATAGATTGGCCAATCCTGCTTCTGATGCCTCAATAAGCAAAGGTGCCGATAGCACCACATAAGCTGATGTGCTGGCGGCTAGCTGTATTTTTGCCGCTTCACGTATCGCTGGATGGGTAATGGCTTCAAGCTCAATCAGCGCCTCAGGATGGGTAAATACGTGCGCACGTACCACCGCGCGATCCATTTCCCCTGCAGCATTAATCACCCAATCTCCGAATTTTTTCTGGATCTTACGTAAGGTTGCGCTACCTTTAGCGACCACCTCATGGGCAATCACGTCAGCATCAATAATATCAATCCCTTGTTCAGAAAACCAGTTAGTAGCAGCGGACTTACCACTACCGATACCACCGGTTAACCCCACTATTAAGGTTTTGTTTTTAGTTTGCTGACGCGCCAAGTTGGTATTATTAACCGCATGATGAGACGATGAATTAAAGTTTGTTGACATATAAATGACTTATTTGGCTGATAGAATAAAAAATAAAAACAATTAATAAATATAATAGGCATGAGCTGGCAATGTGACGACAATTGATGGTTATAACAGCCATTGCCCTTAAGCGTACATACCTAAGTACCAGCTGACGATATCTGAGCCATATAGTAACGCGATGATTCCAGCGATAGCGATATAAGGACCAAAAGCAAAAGGTTGGCTCTCGCCCTGTTTCTTCATTAAAATAATACCAATGATTGAGCCGAGCAAGGATGACAATAGAATAATCAATGGCAACATCAGTGGCCCAAGCCATGCACCCATTACTGCTAATAGCTTAAAGTCACCTTGGCCCATACCGTGTTTTTTGGTGATCAAATAAAATACTTTGACCACCACCCATAGCGATAAGAACCCCAGTAACAAGCCCCAAATTGACTGAGTTGGCGATACAAACCAGCTTTGCGAGTTGACCGCTAGGCCCAATCCTGCCAATGGAAAGGTAAGGCGATCGGGTAGTAGCTGAGTATCAAAATCAATGCCTGTTAAGGCAATGAGCGTCCACACCAATATCAATGCTGATAGACCAACTGCGTTAACCCCAAAATGATAAACAACCACCGCTGTTAACAGCGCGGTGACCAGCTCGACGATGGGATAACGTAGGCCAATAGCAATTTTACATTCTGAGCAGCGACCGCGTAAAACCACCCAGCTTATTAATGGAATGTTTTCATACCACTTAATTTTGTGTGCACAGTGAGGACAGCGTGAGGCCGGTAAACTTAAGGTAATGGGCACATCGTTGGCGACCATGCGAGTTAGTGCCGCTGAATGTTCAGGATTCATATCCGCTTGTTGGGCTAAGAACTGGCCACATTCTTGTCGCCAGCCATAGACCATCATTAGCGGAATACGATGAATCACTACATTTAAAAAACTACCCACGCAAAGACCTAATAGCGCAAATACGACTAAAGCCAAGCTCATATTATCTTGTAATAACTGTATCAATTGCATTAAGTAGCTGTCCTTCAATTAGCCTTTAACCTACGACTGAACCCATCTGGAAGATTGGCAAGTACATGGCAATCACTAAGCCGCCGACCAATACTCCTAGCACGGCCATAATCATCGGTTCCATTAAGCTGGTTAAGCCATCGACCGCGTTATCGACTTCGTTTTCATAATAGACAGCTACCTTATCAAGCATCTCCTCTAAACTACCGGACTCTTCACCGATACCTACCATCTGAATGGCTAAGCTTGGAAATAAATTGGTTGAACGCATTGAAAACTGTAACTGTTGACCCGTGGAAACATCGTTTTTTATTTGTTGAATAGCCTTATAAAACACCACATTGTTAACCGCGCCAGAGGTGGACTCTAAAGCATCAATCAATGGCACACCAGCGGCAAAGGTGGTGGATAGCGTACGAGAAAAACGGGCAATAACCGCTTGATAAGCGATATTACCAAATATCGGTGCCTTTAATGCGGCACGGTCTAAAAAGTCACGAAACTTTTTAGACCGTTTTTTAGTTTCTGAGAACCCAATAATAATAGCACCAATCACAAGAATCAAAATGAACCACCATGACTTCATCCATTCAGACATATTGACTACCATCTGGGTAAAGGCGGGCAACTCTGCACCAAAAGACCCGAATAGGTCTGAGAATATGGGAACCACTTTAAGCAGCAAAATCATGGTAACAATGATGGCGACCACGATGACTGCGATAGGATATTTAAGGGCTTTTTTGATTTTTGCTTTGAGTACTTCACTTTTTTCTTTATAAGTCGCAACTCGCTCTAACATGGTTTCTAGAGCACCTGACTGTTCACCAGAATCGACAAGCGAACAAAACAGATCATCAAAGTAGCGTGGATGCTTACGCAATGCGGATGCAAAAGTGCCTCCCGCTTCAATATCAGCCTTTATTTGTAACACCAGATCTTTCATACTAGGATTATCAAGGGAGTCAGCGACAATCTCAAAGGATTGGGTCAAGGGGACGCCGGCTTTCATCATAGTTGCCAATTGCCGCGAAAAAATCGCAATATCAATAGGCTTGATAGCTTTTTTAAAGGTGTACAGTGGTTTGGGCTTTTTCTTGATACCCTTAACAGTGATGCCTTGTTTGCGTAAGGTCGCTTTGGCCAGCTCCAAACTACGACTGGTGGTCTCACCTTTGACCTTTTTTCCGCGTCGGTTAACCCCATCATAGACAAAGTCTAGCAGCATATCGGTCTTAGCTTTTGCCATGTTTCTACCCTCAAATTTTGTCTAAGATGGACTTCTTAAAAAATAGAACAGTGCCCGAACCAAGGTATAAATGTATAGGTCTTATTTTAGCGTAAAAAAATCTTTAATTAATCAATGATTATAAGTTTTAAGGCTTTTATTTTAGACGCTATTGATTAATAAAGGCTATCTATAAACGCTTAAACTATAAAACCCTAAACTTTGAAAGTATAAACGTTAGCTGTACTTCGGTTTATAATCACTTTTTAATAGTTATTATTCAGAGGTGACCCGCATCATTTCTTGAATACTGGTAACTCCCTGTAATACTTTTAAAATACCAGAACGGCGCAAATCTCGAAAGCCGTTTTTAAGCGCTGCATCTTTAATATCAATGGCATTACCGTCCTCCATTATGATGCGCGAAATATCTGGGCTGACTTTCATGACCTCATAGATGCCCACCCGACCTTTATAACCATCGCGGCATTCGCCACAGCCTACAGGTTCATAAATCGTGTTGTCCGGATTGTCTAAATCGATGTCAGAAAAGCCAATTTCAAGCAAGCTTTGGCGCGGAATACTGATAGGTTTTTTACAGTTTTTACATAAGCGCCGCGCTAGCCGTTGCGCGATAACGAGGTTGACTGAGGTCGCAATGTTGAATGACGCGACACCCATATTACGCAGACGCGTTAGAGTCTCAGGAGCAGAGTTGGTATGCAGGGTCGAGAGTACCATATGACCCGTTTGGGCTGCCTTAATAGCAATCTCGGCAGTCTCGAGGTCACGAATCTCACCGACCATGACGATATCTGGGTCTTGGCGTAAGAATGATTTAAGAGCATTAGAAAAGGTCAGTCCTACTTTCGGGTTGACGTTAACTTGATTAATGCCTTCAAGATTAATCTCTACCGGATCTTCAGCGGTCGATATATTGGTCTCCCCAGTATTGAGGATATTAATACCGGTATAGAGTGACACGGTTTTACCGGAGCCAGTGGGTCCGGTAATTAGTAACATTCCTTGCGGCTTGTGCAAAGCCTCTAAGAACATCTCTTTTTGGTCTGGCTCATAGCCTAGAGCTTCAATACCGAGCATCGCGGATGAGGGATCTAAAATACGCAAAACAAGTTTTTCACCGAATAGGGTGGGTAAGGAATTTACCCGAAAGTCGATGGCTTTATCTTTAGATATTTTAAGCTTGATACGTCCATCTTGCGGTACACGGCGCTCAGAGATATCCATTTGTGACATGACTTTTAAGCGTGCAGCAATTTTACTGGCCAACTGTACCGGTGGATTGGCCATTTTCTGCATAACCCCATCGACTCGAAAGCGTACACGGAACGTCTTTTCATAAGGCTCAAAATGTAGATCGGAAGCACCCATGCGGATAGCATCAACCAGCATCTTATTCACAAACTTCACTACTGGCGCTTCATCGACACTATCAGAAAGTTTGGTTTCTCCGTCATCGTTTTCGCTGTCTTCAAAATCAAGCTTTAAGTCGCTATCTTCAAAACCAGCAAAATTTTGCATGGTATCTGCATAAACGCTATCAATACGTTTTTTAAGCTTATCTTCTTCGACCATCACAATTTCAACAGACAACCGAGAATTAAAGGCAATAGCGTCAATCGCGTCAATACGTGTGGGATCACTTAATGCGACAAACAATCGCTGCCCACGCTTAAGGATTGGTAGTGCATTGAATTTACGGACGATTTTTTCATCAACCAAGTCTTTTGGAATCACATCGTTACTGAGAGCATTGAGATCAAATAGCGAGTCACCGAATGCTTGTGATAGCATTTGTGCTAACTGATAAGCATTGGCTATTTTATTATCTACCAAATAAGACACGAGCCCTACTTGCTGCCGCTGCGACTCAGTCTGCGCTGTTTTCATGTGCGCTTCGCTGACAATGCCTTCGCTAACCAGTTGCTGCGCTAAACCACCAAACTTGCGAGTTGTGGTAGACATTACTATCTCTCCTTAGTGCCGAATGTGCCATAAACTTATATAAAACTAAAATACCACTTAAAATGTAGTTCTTGGTTTATATAAGGGTCTTTATCGACATAGTCTGCTGTTACTGTATCAATAAGCTGGCTATTGACCGTATGCGTTTTTTTATTGATATTATTGTATAACGACTGGATTGTTTGTCGACTGACTCTAGATTGACGCTATTAAAAATTTTAGTTTAGCTCGTTTAGAAGGTCAACAACAGAACAGATCCTCCAGCACTATACTATAACTATAGCACTTGTGAAATATTTGTTATACTTGCGCGCATATTAGCCAAATTGGCAACGATAAATGATACAAGGTAGATAAGTAATGCAAGCTTGGGTAATTGGAAATTGGAAGCAGAATCCAGCAACGAGCCATGACGTTAATGCACTTATGGATGATCTATTAAAGGCCATTACCGCTGAAGAGTCAGCTGGGGCAGATAAAGCGAAACAATGTCAATTGATGATAGCGCCAAGTTGTATTCATATGGCAGCTGCCAGTACGCGCCTTCGAGGGTCTTCAGTACTGTGTGCGGCTCAAGATATTAGTGCTCATAGCGGTAATACCGGAGCCTATACTGGTGATTGTTCCGCGCAGCAAGTAAGCGATGCGGGCGCAACGTGGACACTAATTGGGCATTCTGAGCGTCGTCAGTATCATCAAGAAACCCATCAAACTCTCATAAATAAAATGAATAATGCGCTTGCGCAAAATTTAGGAGTTGTGCTGTGTATCGGTGAAACTCAAGCGCAATATGATGCTAAGCAGACCCTTGACGTGCTTGACGAGCAACTAGCCGTGATAAAGGCGTTGTTAGATCAACAGTCAAGCCAACGTTCCGCTGAGCCGTCCGATTTTGCTGTAACCCTAGCCGAACGGCTAATTATTGCTTATGAACCTGTTTGGGCGATTGGCACCGGCAAAGTGCCGACCGTCGCTGAGGTAAGCGCCACTCACAAGTATATCAAGCAAACTATAGGCAGCTTTGCGGCGCCATTAGCTACCGTTAGTGTGTTGTATGGTGGCAGTGTCAATGCAGATAATGCCGATGGTTTTGCGGCAGATTCTATGATAGACGGGGCGTTGGTTGGAGGCGCCTCATTAAAAGCCGAAAGCTTTTTATCAATTGCTGAAGCCTTTAACCGCGCTAAAGCGTAGTTAATATTGTAAACGCTTGTATACCTAGCAGCCGCACAGCACTTAAAATGTCTTGGTAAGTCAATAAAAGTGGGTTTAACAGTGCCCTTGCAATCGTGTACAATGCGCCTTATTTAACGTTATTGTACTTTTATAATCATTGTACTTCTATATACCTAGTATTAAACCCTAAGATTTAACTCCCGTTATCAGTCGTCATTACGCGGCAAAAGAGGCCACCATGTTTACGTTTATATTAGCCCTGCACATTATCGTGGCCATTGCCATGATTGGCTTGATTTTGATACAGCATGGCAAAGGGGCAGACGCTGGGGCTTCTTTTGGTGCTGGTTCGTCTGGAACTGTATTTGGTGCGGCGGGGACAGCAAACTTCTTGACCCGTGCTACAGCAGCACTAACAGTGGTGTTCTTTATAACCAGTATGACGCTTGCTGTAAATGCGCGTAAGCAGGCTGAAGATCAGTTTCGTTTAGATGCGCCAGTCTCAGCACCGCAAACGCCACGCCCTTTGACAGAAAATCCTCAGTAGCTATATTGAATGCAACCTTTTCTAGTTGTAGTGTCTGCGATATAGCTTCTGCGTTTTTTTATTGGCAGCCCTTGCTATTCTGGTGTGTTAGTTTTACAATGCTCTCCTGTTTTGGCAATCCGAACTTTTCGTAAGTACCATCCTCATGGTATAGCACAATAGAATAAGCGCAGTAAGCCAAAACAGGTTAGTAAAAAAAGTTAAAGCAACAAGCAGACATAAGCGATTGTGGTGGAATGGTAGACACGCTACCTTGAGGGGGTAGTGGCGCAAGCTGTGGGGGTTCAAGTCCCCCCAATCGCACCAACTTTTTTTATACTGAACCATATTAAGTTAGTAGTTATAGCAACGAAGTTTTTAATTTAAAGTTTATTTAAAATAAAGATTGACAGTTCTATAAAACCTCCCTATAATATGCGTTCTAGATTGATGCGGGGTGGAGCAGTCTGGTAGCTCGTCGGGCTCATAACCCGAAGGTCGTTGGTTCAAATCCAGCCCCCGCTACCATTTTTTATACTGATATTTTGTACACTAAATTTGTCAGTGACAATCAGCCCACCATTATGCTTGTGGGTTTTTTTGTATCTGCTAGTCAGGGTTATCGCGGTATCTATCCTACTTATGCTAAGCTCTATGCCCATAGAGTACGATACTATTCATCTACTTACCGCCTCTTGCGCAACTATTCGCAAGCGAGACTGCCTTGTACTTCATACTCTTTTATTGATAATTTTGCTTTATATATAATAAGCACATTCATGAGCTGAGCTTGATGTTCCTAGGTGATGTCCTTATATAGTGTAGATGTAAAACAAATATAATGCTGAGCTAGAGCTATTATCTAATTAATAGAATACATAACGATTACTGTGGGCCTCGCAAATAAAAAAGCAACAAATAACGTGGTTCATTAAGTACGACAGATAAGTGAATAGGAAGATATAAATAGATTATGAAGCTTTCGACTAAAGTTGCAGAACTAACTACTATTATTGCCCCTGCGGTAGCTGCATGTGATGTGGCGCTGTGGGGTGTAGAATTTACCCCACAAGGCAATCGCTCGTTGTTGCGTATTTACATTGAGGCTTTACCTGAAGAAAAAGCACAGGATAAGCAGGTAAGTATCGAAAACTGTGCGGCGGTTAACCATCAGGTGAGTGGTATCTTAGAGGTGCATGATCCTATCGCTGGTGAGTATATATTAGAAGTTTCCTCACCTGGTTTTGATCGGGCGTTCTTCTCAGATGAGCAAATGCATGATTACGTCGGTCAGACTGTGAGCTTGCGCTTGATACAAGCTATTGGAGAAGGCGACAAAAAACGCCGTAAAGTAACCGGCAGTTTGGATAGTATAGATGCAACGTCCCTAAACTTGACTGCGACCGATGGTGAGCAGTTTGAGATAGCTTTGACTAATATTGATAAAGCCAATTTAATTTATGAAGACGCCTAATTGTTGAAGCTATCTAGTTATTTAGACACTTAGTTATTTAAATACTTAGTTATTAAAACACCCAAATAGCATATGCTTAGGGTGGCAACATAGCGTCAATACACCACTTATAAAATTGAAGCCAATTATAAAATGATAGGACAGGTATAGCATGAGTCGTGAAATTTTAACGGTAGTAGAAACTGTCAGTAATGAAAAGGGCTTAAATCCTGAAGATATCTTTGAAGCCATAGAAGATGCCTTAGTGGTGTCGACTAAGAAAAAAGTATATACCGAACAGCCAGAAGTGGCCGTACGGGTTGCTATTGATCGTACGACTGGTGACTATGATACTTATCGCTACTGGACAGTAGTTGCAGATGAAGACCATGAGATGCCTGCCTGTCAGCTTGCCATTACTGACCTTGATCAAGAAGAATGGTCAATTGGTGATGTTAAGGAAGAGCAGATTGAATCCATTGAATTCGGTCGCATTGCAGCGACTCAAGCCAAGCAAGTTATCATCCAAAAGATTCGTGAAGCTGAGCGTTCCCTTGTGGCAGACGTTTTTGAGCCACGTGTTGGCGAGATGATGTATGGTGAAGTAAAAAAACAAACACGCGATGGCTATATCATTGATTTGGGTGATGATGCCGAAGGCTATCTATCACGCGATCAGATGCTTCCACGTGAGCAGCTGCGCGTAAAATCACGTATTAACGCCATTCTATATCATGTGAACCGTGAAAATCGCGGTGCACAATTATTGTTATCTCGTACGCATCCTGAAATGCTCTCAGCTTTAATGCAAAAAGAAGTGCCTGAGATTGCTGAACAAATCATTGAGATTCGTAACGTTGCTCGCCTGCCAGGTACTCGTGCTAAAATATCGGTCAAAACCAACGATCATCGTATTGATCCGGTGGGCGCTTGTATTGGCATGCGTGGTACGCGAATTCAAGCGGTACAGCAAGAGCTTGATGGGGAGCGTATTGATGTGGTGGTGTGGTCAGATGATCCCGCCCAATTCATTATTAGCGCGCTTGAACCCGCGGATGTTAGTAGCATTATTTTAGACGAAGATATGCAGACTGCTGACATTATATTTAGTACTAATGATCAGCTAGCACGTGCCATTGGCTCACAAGGCCAAAACGTACGTTTGGCTTCTGAGCTGACAGGTTATAAGCTTAATATGATGCTTGAAGAAGAGTATCATCAGCGTCAAGAAAACGAATCAAAAGCCTTTATCGAGCTATTTTATGAGCGTTTAGAGGTTGATAAAGATTTAGCTCACGCGCTCGTTGACATCGGCTTTACCAGTATCGAAGAGGTGGCTTACGTACCAGTAGAAACTTTTTATGATATCGAAGGCTTAGATGACGAAGCAATTGATATGATTCAAGAGCGTGCTAAAGAAGTGGTCATCGCTGATGAGCTGGTAAAACAACAGAACATGAAAGAGCCAAGTCAAGAATTGCAAGATATGGAAGGTATGACGGTCAGTTGGGCTTATAAAATGGCACAAAAAGACATCATTACCGTTGATGATTTAGCAGAACAAGCTGTATTTGACCTAGAAGATATCGAAGGTTTAGATACTGAAACCGCAGGAAAACTTATTATGAAAGCTCGGGAATCTTGGTTCAATGAATAGGCGCTAACGGCATATCGCTGTCTTTTGGTGATGTGCTATTGGTAATAAAGCGTTAATATTGATATAAAACCAATATTAACCTTAACGCAATCATTTGTAGCCAACAACTGAATTGAACATATAGCAAACAATAGACAGTAGGTGATAATCAATGGCAGATAAGACCGTCAAAGAACTGGCAGATATGGTAGGCAAAACCGGTAGTGCTGTAAAGCAGCAACTAGTGGATGCTGGGCTGCCTGCTCGTGGTGAGGATGACTTAGTCACCGAACTTGAGCAAGAGAAGTTGGTGACGTATTTAAAGCAAAGTCATGGTCAGCAGGAAAAGCGCCGTATTAGTCTCAAATCTAAGACGACTAGCACCGCGCGCGTGACCGGCTCTTCAGGAAAATCTAAGAGCGTCAATGTTGAAGTGCGTAAAAAGAAAGTTTTCGAAAAGCCTGATCCAGAAAAAATGGCTGAAGAGTTAGCTGCACGTGAACAGGCTCTGATTGAGTCACAAGCTCGTGCTGCTAAAGATGCTGAAGAGCGTTCTGCGACTAAGAAAAAAGCTGAAGAGCGCCAAGCGGCTACCTTAGCGGCTATGCGCGCAAGCTTAGGCTCTAACAAAAGCTCAGAAGGTAAAAATTCTGAACCTTCTACTTCTTCAGTAGTGGTCAAAAAAGGCGGTAAAGCTGCCGTTGAGATCAAAGCTAAAGAGAAGAAGAAGGTCGCTGCTACTAAGCCAAAAGTTGAAACCGCAGCTGAACGAAAAACTCGTGAGGCTCGTGAAGTAGAAGAAGAGCGTCTACGTCAAATGGAATCAAAAACTCGTCGTGCACAAGCTGAAGAGGCGCAAAAACGCACTCTTGAGCAGATGCGCAAAATGGCGGGTCAATATACGGATCGTGAGCCTGTTGCTGAAGTCCGTAAAGACGAACCGTTAGCTGAAGGTTTGGTCGGTGACGCATTAGAAGAGTCGTTCGAAAAAGAACGTCGTGAGATTAAGCGTGGCGCAAGCAGCACCGGAGCCCGTGGTCGTCGCCGTAAGAACCAAGATGAGCGTGAGATGAAAAACCGTAAAAACGGTTTACGTTCAACGCAAGCATCGCAGCATAAGTTTGAAAAACCAGTGGACAAAATCGTCTACGATGTCGAAATTGCTGAACAAATCGCGGTAGCAGATCTTGCTCAGCGTATGGCCGTTAAAGCCCGTGAAGTTACCAAATTGCTGATGAAAATGGGCGAAATGGCGCGTGAGACAGATACTATTGATCAAGCGACAGCCAGCCTAATCGTTGAAGAGATGGGTCACAATCCAGTACCAGTAAGTGATACTAAGGTTGAAGACGATCTGCATAGTGCAGTTGATGAACGTAGCAGTAACGTGCAAGCGCGTCCACCTGTTGTCACTATTATGGGTCACGTTGATCATGGTAAGACCTCTTTACTAGACAAGATTCGTGAAACTAAGGTTGCTAACGGAGAGGCTGGTGGTATCACACAGCACATTGGTGCTTATCACGTGAAAACGGATCGCGGTGTTATCACTTTCCTTGATACTCCAGGTCACGCAGCCTTTAGCGCCATGCGTTCACGCGGTGCTCAAGCGACGGATATTATCGTACTTGTAGTCGCAGCTGACGACGGTATGATGCCGCAAACTGAAGAAGCCATTGACCATGCTCGCGCTGCTGGTACACCACTTATCGTAGCTATTAATAAAATGGATAAGCCAGGTGCTGATCCTGATCGTGTGTTGAATGAATTGACCGCCAAGCAAGTAGTATCTGAAGAATGGGGCGGCGATACACCAATGGCACGCATTTCAGCCAAAACGGGTGAAGGTATTGATGATCTGCTTGAGTACATTAGCTTACAAGCTGAGGTGATGGAATTAGAAGCGCCTCTAGATGGTGCTGCTCAAGGTGTGGTCATTGAATCAAGACTTGATAAAGGTCGTGGTCCTGTTGTTAGCGTGCTGGTCAAAAAAGGCACGCTCAAACAAGGCGATTTGGTATTAGCGGGTGAGTACTACGGTAAAGTCCGTGCCATAGTCGATGAGCACGGTCAACGCATTCAGTCGGCAGGTCCTTCTATCCCTGTTGAGGTTTTAGGCTTGCCTGATACCCCAGCTGCGGGTAGCGAGTTCTTAGTCGTTACTGATGAGAAAAAGGCCCGTGAAGTCGCTGACTTTAGAGCCAATCGTGAGCGTGAGCGTCAACTTGAGCGCCAGAACAAAATGCGCTTAGAGACCATGTTTGAGCAGATGGAACAAGGTGATGTGTCATTCTTAAATATCGTGCTAAAAACTGACGTTCGTGGTTCGCTTGAAGCCTTACTTGCCGCATTAGATGAATTATCAACTGATGAAGTCAAAGTAAGAGTTATCAGCTCAGGTGTCGGTCCGATCTCAGAGTCTGATGTAACGCTTGCAGAATCTAGCGAAGCCGTACTACTAGGCTTTAACGTCCGTGCAGATACTACCGCGCGCCGTAAAGCAGACGCTGCTGGTATGGATATTCGTTATTACAGCGTTATCTATGGTTTAATTGATGATGTGAAAGCGGCAATGAGTGGTTTGCTTGCCCCAGAACATCGCGAGAAAATCTTAGGTGTTGCTGACGTCCGCGAAGTATTCCGCTCTAGTAAATTTGGTGCAGCTGCCGGTTGTATGGTGGTTGAAGGCACTATTTATCGTAACAAGCCAATTCGTGTGTTACGTGATGATCAAGTTATCTTTACTGGTCAATTACAGTCATTACGTCGTTATAAAGAAGACGTCAATGAAGTGCGTACTGGCATGGAATGTGGTATGGCAGTTCGTGGCTATAGTGTCGAAGCAGGCGATAAGATCGAAGTCTTTGAAATACAAGAATTCGAACGCACCATCTAAATGTTTTACTTAAGCATGCTATAAGCCTAATAAGCTGAACATACATCGCATTGCTTACTGATATTACGATGTATTGAGGCCTAACAGGTTCATCCTGCTAGGCCTTTTTTATCGTATATAATATGCTTTTAGCATTATCAAAAATAAATAGTAGTAAAAACAGGATAATAATATGAACCAACGTCTACAACGCTTATCGGATCAAATCCAGCGCGAGCTTGCTGTTCTTATTCGTGATGAAGTTAATGATCCACGTCTGACAGGTTTTGTGACTATCTCTAGTGTCAAAGTTAGCGCTGACCTAGGTTACGCAGATATTTATGTCACCATTATGGAACCAGAGCTCAACGGTGCCATGAACAAGACTGATCATGAACCGAGTGTGCAAGTACTTAATAAAGCGGCTGGATTTTTGCGTACTGAGCTAAGCCGTAGCTTAAAAACCCGCACCACGCCCCGCCTGCGTTTTCATTATGATGAAGTCACTGCTCGTGGTAACTATATGATGGATTTGATCAGTCAGGCCGTTACTAAAACTGAGAGCAATGAAGCTGATGATCAAGAGCTAGATCAGAAACAAACTGACGAATAAGTAAATACTATGTCTATTGCGAAGCAAGCAGCCGATCAAGCAAGTAAGCAAAAGGTTTCAGGGGTAATCTTGGTAGATAAACCTAAAGGAATGACTTCTCAGCAAGTGGTGTCAAAGGTTAAATATCTGTTTAAATCACCGGTACATGACAGTAAGAAGGCAGGTCATACTGGTACACTTGATCCTATGGCAACTGGTTTGCTGCCTATTTGTTTGGGTGAAGCGACTAAATTTAGTCACTATCAGCTTGATGCTGATAAATCTTATCAGGCGACGATATTGCTTGGTCAGCAGACAGATACTGGAGATGCAGATGGGAAAGTCACTGCTCAAGCTGCTATTCCTACCCTCAACGAGGAACTACTGAACCGTATCGCCCAGCAATTTATGGGCGCTCAGCAGCAGATTCCGCCTATGTATTCTGCCTTAAAAAAAGACGGTAAGAAGCTGTATGAATATGCGCGTGCTGGGATAGAAGTTGAGCGCATGCCTAGAGATATTGTCATTAAAGCCATTGATTTAACAATGATTGATGACGAACAGCTTCAGCTGACGGTTACCTGTACTAAAGGCACTTATGTGCGCGTTTTGGCAGAAGATATTGCTAAAGTAATGGGTACATTAGGTCATCTGATAGCTTTGCGTCGTTTGCAGGTTGGCGACTTTAAAATTGATGAGGCCATTACCTTACCGCAACTAGAGCAGCAGGTCTTTGATAGCCGATTTACACAACTGTTACCAGTAGATGCCTGCGTAAACATAGAAGCTGCGCTCATATTGACGCCCGTACAAGTTGAACGCGTGCATATGGGTCAACGATTAAACGTACTTGAGCAGTTTACTGATGATCTGCAAAATTATATCTCAAACACTATCAATCAACAGTCATCTGATAGTGAAAGTAACCCTGCTTATCAAGACAGTAATCATCAGGACAGCAGTTCGGACAATCAAAATGATGAAGATCAACCATTAGTGTATGAGATACCCGTAGATGTTCGTTTAATAGACGAGCAGGGGCAATTCGTTGGCTTGGGTGCAGTGAGTCTGAATGGTCGCCTACAACCTAAAAAGCTCATTCAGCTATAGTGTATCAAGTTGCTTAGCCTTCTAAAAATAACTCGACCTAACTGGCCCAAACGTTGTAGAACTTACTAACGCTTTACATTAATCACATACTGTCACATTTTATTGCAGGTCTCACCTATGGTGGGGCCTGTTTTTTTTATACACTAGCCAAACCTGCTAGGGAGAGCAGCTGTAATAATAAAAAAAATAGCATAAATAAGAAATGGCAGAAGCTTGAATAAAAGGTTATCAGTAATTGAATAGACGACAACATTTCACGATGTCCTCTCTAAAGCAAGAAAAGCCAGCTACAAAAACAATAATTCTGCATCTGTATAACACTTAGATCCTAAAGATATAAGGAATACTATGAAAACGATCGCTTTCTTACTACATAATAACTTTGAACAAGCAGAATACGAAGACGTCAATAATCAATTAAAAGACAAAGGTTATAAGACGATTCTTATTACTACTAACAAGGACAAAGAAGTCCAAGCTATGAATCAAGACGTCGACAAAGGCGACACCTTTACTGCGGATATTTTTGCAAAAGAGGCTAAGCCTGAAGACTATGATGCTCTAGTAATACCAGGTGGTACTGTAAATGCCGATACTATACGTGGTAACAAAGAAGCACATAATATAATCAAGGCTATTAATGATGCAAACAAACCACTAGCTGTAATTTGTCATGCTCCTTGGATTCTTATTAATACCGGAATTGCCAAAGGAAAAACCCTAACAGCATATCAATCTTTGCAAACTGACTTAGAAAACGCTGGTGCAACGTTTGTAGATAAAACCGTACAGACAGACGGTAATCTCATTACCTCACGTAATCCAGATGATATTAAAAACTTTGTTGAGGCCATTGATAAAGCTTTGTCTTCATAATCTACTTCAACTAAAATCACTAATATACAAATAATTTATATAAATACGTTATATGAATAACAGAAATTTTAACTTACTACAATTAATTTAAAACCACCAAAGAGGAAATTATCATGGCACAGCCTAACCCAAACGATACCAAAATTGAGCAACAACGTTCTGAAGCCGCTACTGCATCGCTAAAGAATCAAACTGAAAATAACTATTCAGAAGATAGTGAAGAAGCAGCCGATCGTATTGCTGATAACGCAAAAGAAGCTAAGAAGGATAAGTAGCTTTTAGCTCACATCACTGTCTCAAAGCTTCTTTTTTGGAATGCTGGTTATTCAGATAGCCAACATTTTAAACATTAAAGCCAGAAATGTGAACGCCAACAATACGCTACAAATACAAAGTAAAACTAAGGAGACATTATGGATAAGTCAAAAAAAGACATGGATAAACAAGAACAAAGAATACAAGAGCTAGCAGATGATATCAATCCTAGCCAAGATGTTATTCCTAATAGCGTAGCTGAGGCAACTACGGTGCCACTAGAAGATGATGCGCTGGGTGGTAATGCCACTCAAGACGATGTTAAGAAAAAATAAAAATAAAGAAATCTCTTATCTGGCTTATTATTTATCCTAAGCTACTTTGAGATTGTTTTTCAAAACTGTTGAAACTACTGGCGAAAGTTGCTGTTAGTTCAGCAGTTTTTTGTTATAATCGTCCTCTAGTTAAAACATCTTGTTTGTTCATCACTAGGTCAACTCTAGTAATGCAGGGTTGTCCTGAATGGCGTACAAGCTATTTTATTTATATTATTCTATCGTTCCATAAGCACTCAAATTTATTGAGTATGTAATGGAGCGTTTAGCATTGCCGGAGAAATTTATGTTAACTAACACCGATCGTGAACAAATCATCGCTCAATACCAGCGCGGCGAAAACGACACAGGGTCACCAGAAGTACAAGTCGCTCTATTAAGCGCACGTATCAACGATTTACAAAACCATTTTAAAGCCCACAAAGCGGATCATCATAGCCGTCGCGGTCTTATCCGTATGGTTAATACACGTCGTAAATTGCTTGATTACCTAAAAGGTAAAGATCTTGGTCGTTATACCACAGTTATTAAACAGCTAGGTCTACGTCGTTAATTTAGCGACAATTGCACAAGTGGCAGTCAAGTTAGACTATGCGGTATATTTACGGCATAATCTCAAATATCTTGATAACCCTGCAGTAATTCACTTGTTGTTATTGACGTAATAGTTGAGCAGTACAAAAACGGTGTGGAATAGTTTCACGCCGTTTTTTTTATGGTTGTTACAATGAGGTGCTTTGAACCAAAGCTATATGAAATGAAAGCCATGTGATGGTTTGCTTATTGTATATGACCATCACAAGTTTGAGAAAAATAATTTGCGATGAAAAGCTGTGAGAAACAAGTATAGCAATGCTAAATAAAAGCGCTATGTAGATAAATATGTGCCGCTAGTAAAAGCTTTATAGTGTGCTGTGCGCTTCGCCAGACAAAGGCTGAAAAATTTCTACCAGCCACACGGTCTCTGTTTTAAAGTGTATCGACTATAGAACTAATATCATTAGCCCAGTTTTGCAATTAATTGGTCAATAGCTATAAATCCCTGTAAAATAATGCACGGTGAGTTTTCACAGTAGGGCTTATATATAAATATGAGCGCAAAACAAAGTAAATAATGCCATACATGGTTTTGTCTTTATAATGACAATGACTTACTGATATTTATAGAAAACCGAATTTGAACCCCTAAAAATTACAGTAGTAAAATAGATAAATACGTGAGATAAATGCGTAACGGTAGCCGTACTGATAGGCATAAATTGTCAGCACATCGCTTGTCAGTTAGCGGCTATACTCAAAAAATTTCTAACGACCGATATCAGATTGTTTATATTACTGATATTATTTTCGTCAATCAACATTAGGAAACTTATATGACAACTCCGACAATGTTTAACACCATTAAGCGTGAATTCCAATACGGCAACCAGCAAGTTATTCTTGAAACTGGCCGTATCGCTCGTCAAGCCAACTCAATCATGGTACACATGGGCGGCGTTTCTGTATTAGTGGCAGCAGTCGTTAAGTCTGAAGCTAAAGCAGGACAAAACTTTTTTCCTTTGACCGTTAACTATCAAGAAAAAATGTACGCGGCGGGTAAAATTCCAGGCGCTTATGGCAAACGTGAAGGCCGTGCTAGCGAATTTGAAACTTTAACCTCGCGCTTGATTGACCGTCCGATTCGTCCGTTATTTCCTGAAGGCTATCTGAATGAAGTTCAGATTACTGCTACGGTTGTGTCATCAGACAAAACCCAATCTGCAGATATTGCGGCACTAATTGGTGCTTCAGCTGCACTAGCTATTTCTGATGCTCCGTTTAATGGCCCTGTTGCCGGTGCACGCGTTGGCTTTATTAATGGTGAGTATGTTCTAAACCCGACTCTTGAACAACTTAAAGAGAGTGATCTTGACTTAATCGTTGCTGGTACAAAATCGGCAGTATTAATGGTTGAATCTGAAGCCAAAGAGTTGTCGGAAGACCAAATGCTAGGCGCAGTGCTATACGGTCATGAGCAGCAACAAATCGTTATCGATAATATTGCTTCAATGGCAGCAGAAGTGGGTACGGCTAAACAGCAGTTTAGCGCTCCTAAGCATGACGAAGCGCTTGAAAGTAGTATGAAAGAGCAGTTCGGCGAGCAAGTTGCTGATGCTTATACCATCACTGATAAGCAAGAACGCTACACTAAGCTTGACGATATCAGACAAGCGGCTATTGATGCGCTTGCTGGTGATGCAGAGTCAGAAACTTATAATAGTAACGTCTCTGAGCTTAAAGACATCTACAATGATCTAAAATATCGTACGGTTCGTGACAATATCTTGTCTGGTAAGCCCCGCATTGATGGTCGTGACCTTGAAACCGTTCGTGCTCTTGATGTGCAAGTAGGCGTATTACCATTTACTCATGGTTCAGCGCTATTTACTCGCGGTGAGACCCAAGCATTAGTAACGACTACTCTTGGTAACAGCCGTGACGTCAACATGATTGACTCGCTAGCCGGTACTATTCGTGACCATTTCATGCTGCATTATAACTTCCCTCATTTCTCAGTTGGTGAAACTGGCCGTGAAGGTATTCCTAAACGTCGCGAAATTGGTCATGGTCGTCTAGCACGCCGTGGTGTACAAGCGATGCTGCCTGATAGCGAACGCTTCCCATATGTCATCCGTGTGGTATCAGAGATCACTGAATCAAATGGTTCCTCTTCTATGGCCTCTGTTTGCGGTGCAAGCTTGGCATTAATGGACGCTGGCGTACCCATTAAAGCACCGGTTGCTGGTATCGCAATGGGTCTGGTTAAAGAAGGCGAGCGCTTTGCAGTACTGTCTGATATTTTAGGTGATGAAGATCATCTTGGCGATATGGACTTTAAAGTTGCTGGTTCTAAAGACGGTATCACTGCGCTACAGATGGATATCAAAATCGAAGGAATTACGCCAGACATCATGGAGCAAGCGCTTAAACAAGCCCATGCTGGTCGTATCCACATTTTAGATGCGATGAACAAAGTACTGCCTGAAAGCCGTACTGAAATTAATGCTCATGCACCTAACTATGCGGTTATCGAAATCAATCCTGACAAAATCCGTGAAGTTATCGGTAAAGGCGGCGCAACGATTCGTCAACTAACCGAAGAGACGGGCGCGGTTATCGATATCGATGATGGCGGAACGATTCGCATCTTTGGTGAAAATAAAGCAGCAACCAAAGCCGCGATTGGCAAAATTGAAGCCTTAACTGCTGAAGTTGAAGTGGGTAAAACCTATGAAGGTACGGTCGCTCGTATCGTTGACTTCGGTGCATTCGTTAACGTCTTACCAAATACTGATGGTTTAGTACATATCTCGCAAATTGCAGAAGAGCGCGTAGAAAATGTATCGGATTATCTAAAAGAAGGTCAAGTTGTTAAAGTATTTGTCCAAGACGTCGACAACCGTGGTCGCATTAAGTTGACCATGAAAGGTATTGAGCAAAACTAAGCCACTGTTTCAGTAATCTAGTATTAGATTTTCGCTTTAAAAAAACCGCTTTGAGCCATCAAAGCGGTTTTTTTATGGGTTTAATAAGTTAAAAGCAGATATCTAAATCAGGATACTTTTGGGCAGGTGCAATTCAATACGTACTTTTGGTAGGTCTTGCAATTGCTGGGTGAGTAAAGGCAAGGTGTCATCATACCAATCTAAAGGTCTAAAGTTAGATGAGCTGGAAGCGTCAAATGAAGAGGTATAGCTAAGACGCTTTAAAACAGATACAGGATAGCTGGAAGAAATTTTCGAAGCCTCTGGAGTGACGTAGTCACACAGCAAGCTAGAAAATTTTTGCCAGTTACCCAAAACCATGTGTGTATCCGTTTTATTTTGAACTGACTATATTGATCATGGTACGCGTGCCATCATGAGGTAAGCTGATAGAAACAAGTGGGCGAACTAATAAAGCTATTTGACGAACGCCTTGATAGCGTATCAAGGGGGTGAGCTGCTGCTGCAATTCGATAAGAGCAGCATTTAGCCACTTGGCACGTATTGGATGATAAGGATGGTCTGATACAACCAGATTAGCGATATAGCTTGGCTGATTGCCGTTGGAACTTACAGTTAGGCCTGCGCGCTCACGTTGGCGTTTATGTATTGAACAGCTACCAACTTGCAAACTGCTATCACGGCAAGCTCGGAGATAGCGTTGATAGTTATCAGAATAGAGGGTTTTAGTTCGGGTTAATACAGGATCTAACAAGATACCAGCACTATTAACCGGCAAGATGAGCACTTGCGCATTGCTGTTTAAGATAGGGGCATGGGTTGGTTGAAGAGAAGCCATAACAAGTATCCCATGACAGCAGATTTTGTAAATAAATAGTCTAAGAAGTTAAAGTCAGCAAACTATTTTAAAAATGAGAATTGTAATGGGTATATACCATCCTTATTTTGCAGTGTTTTTAGCCAATTCATCTGCCTCTAACTGAGCAATTTGTTGCTCAAGTAATTTGATTTGCTCAGCTTTCATATCTGTTAATTGTTTATTCATAGCGACTTGCTCGGCTGCTAGTTTTTCTTGTTCAGCCAGTCGTTGCTGCTCATCTTCCAGTCGATCAATTTCTTCTTTAGCTAAGCTATCAGTCTCTGGTAGTGGGGCATTTAAGATAGTATTAGAGCTTGGAATTTTGACGTCAGAAGCCTCAAGACCCTCAATGCTTTCATTACTCGCAGCACTATTGTCCGCATTATCGCCGCGATCAATTTTATCTTGTACTGGTATTGAAGGCGATTGAGAAACCTCGGTCGGTATGGTTGCTGATGGGGTATTGGTAATTGACGCAGAGGTATCAGGTAAAGTTCGTGCCCATACTAAATAACCGACTACAATAAGTAGCAACACGAGTAGGATCGCTATCAATAGTTTTTGGCGTGATTTAGTAGGTGTAGGATTTGAAGATTTGCTTAAGATAGGGCGCGTTTTTTTGCTTTTCATACCAGGGTCAATTATTTCAAAAATGAAAGTACCTATATTATAGCAAACCAAAACTATAGCAAATCAAAAATCAAAAGCCTATCTATTGATAGGCTAAAGGCGTAAACATTATTTGTGCATGAAGCTAGCACTATACGTTTTGAGAATAGTCTTAAATGTTTGAAACTGAATTTTTAAGGCTTAAATTTTACTGTACCACTCGTACCCGTTGCCATTGCATCGCGAGTGAGCTGATCTTCAGCATGATTCTTAGCACTAATAGCATCGGGATCGGGGCGACGTTCAATATGTCCGCACTGGGTACACTCGATATACTCATCAGGCTCAGGCGTTACTATATTGATTTGCACCACTGCGTCCATTGTCTGACATTTAGGACAGCTAACACCTGCTAAGAAGCGCCGTTTTGGACGGCTAGACTGATAACGCATCAGCTGGCCTCGCTGTTAGTCTGTGCATTGACTGCACCGTTATTGTTAGCGCTGGCAAAACCACTATGACGCAATAAGGCGTCGATACTGGCGCTACGACCGCGAAAGTTTTCAAAGTTGGTTTTAGCCGGCAAGCTACCACCAACGGATAACACGGTCTCACGAAAGGCTTTACCCGTAATAGGGTTAAAGATACCTTCTTCTTCAAATTTACTGAACGCATCTGCTGACAGTAGCTCCGCCCACTTATACGAATAATAGCCTGCTGCATAGCCACCGGCAAAGATATGACTAAAGCCATTGGCAAAACGGTTATAGTCAGGGGTTTCCATAATAGCAATGTCATTGCGCACGCTGTCTAAAGTGCTCAGAATACCGTCATAATCTAGCGCTGGCGTCTGAGAATGAATCAGTAAGTCAAACAAGGAAAACTCAATCTGGCGCAAGGTTTGCATGCCACTTTGAAAGTTTTTAGCAGCAAGTAGCGCATCAAGCTTATCTTTCGGTAATGGCTCACCAGTTTCGACATGACTACTAATAAGCGCAATACCTTCAGCATCCCACGCCCAATTTTCCATAAACTGACTGGGTAGCTCAACCGCATCCCATTCAACACCATTAACACCTGCCACATCGCCGACCGTCACTTGAGTTAGTAAATGGTGCAGACCATGACCAAATTCGTGAAATAAGGTCAGTACCTCATCATGAGTGAGTAGGCTGGGCTTGCCATCAAGCGCTGGGGTGAAGTTTCCTACCATAAAGCAAACGGGTAGTTGATGATGGTTCTGCTCATCATGACTGTAACGTGATTGAAAGCCACTCATCCATGCACCACCACGCTTACCGCTACGGGCAAATAGATCAAAGTAAAAGCCGCCTATTAAACTATCATTTTCATCGAATAATTGATAAAAACGTACCTCATCATGCCAGCGCGATACCGCTTGAACTTGCTCATCGTTTTTTTGCTCTTGCTGTTGTTTCTTTACGGTAATGCCATATAGGCGCTCAACAATGGCAAATAAACCATCAATGACTTTCGGTAGTGGAAAATACGGACGAATCTCTTCTTGCGACAAGCTAAATTTATCTTGCTTTACTTTTTCGGCAATATAAGCGCTATCCCATGGCTGTAATTCATTGATGCCATAATCTTTCGCACATTCTTGTAATTGCATTAAGTCTTGTTTGGCTGCGGGCGTTGCTTGGGTCGCTAAGTCACGCAAAAAGGTTTCAACTTCTGGCACATTGTCTGCCATTTTAGTCGATAACGACACTTCGGCATAATTAGCAAAATCTAGCAGATGGGCTTTTTGTTCACGCAGTTGTAAGATTTGACTCATGATATCGGCGTTATTGAATGATTTGCCAGAAGCACCTTTGATATCAGTATGAGTATCAAATTCTGATGCACGGGTCACATAAGCACGGTATAAGGTTTCGCGCAGTTCGCGATTGTCCGCATGGGTCATGACCGCAATATAAACCGGAATGTTTAAAGTGGCAACATAAAAGGGCTCGGGCAGCGCATCAATATCTGCTTGTGTGAGCGTGCCATTTGCCAATTTTCGAGCCTTATACTGCTTGCCAGCATCGGCTAATAGATCAAGGCCACTATCAGTCAACCCTGCTAATTGTTCATTTTTAAGCGGTAGTGCATAAGCTTGAGTGGCATCTAGAATATTATCTGAGAACGTCGCTGATAAAGTCGATAGCTGACTTTGAATAGCAGCGAATTTGTCTTGCTCGGCTTTTGGTAAGGCCACTCCTGATAATTCAAAGCTCTGTAGGGCTAGTTCAATAGCACGCGCACGTGCAGGCTCAAGCTGTGCTAAAAACACCTCATCATTCACGATAGTTTTATAACGCATAAATAGTGGCTGATGCTGGCCAACACGGGTGCCATAAGCGGATAGCTTAGGTAGCAGTTCATGATGTACATGACGAATTTCATCATTACTCATTACGCCATTAAGGTGCGATAAAACACCCCAGCTGCGATCCAGAGCCAGATTGATATGGTCAAATGCCATCACATCAGCAAGCGCTTGTTCCGCGCTTATTTCGCTGTCTGCCTGCTGGTCTTTGTTATCGCTATTTGTTATTGCTGACAGCCCATCTAAAAAGGTATTGGCTTGATCAATAGCCGTAGTCACCTGCGCTTGTAGGTCGCTCGGAGTAGCAGCGCCAAAATCAACTAGGTGCAAATCTGAAGCAAGATTAGTCATAAAGATGTCCAGTATTAATAAATGATTTGGTTTACGATTTAATTATTATGTCGATGTTTATATGTCGTGGTCTACTATTATGAAGACCTATTTTTATAGACTCTAAATATTAACAACTATCTAAAAGATGGGTATCGTTCGGCAAGAATGCAACCCAATAAGGCATAAGCGTTAACTTCATTTTGAAATAACAAAAGTTTCAAGCGCTAACTTTAAGAGACCTACGTACTACGCTAGGGCAGTCAAAATTATAGCCCTGCCTGAATAACACGAACTCAGTCGAACGGTTTTACGAATACACAATTCTGAGTACCTTGCTTACAAAGCATCATCATTTACTTGCAAACTACTCCTATAGCTAGCAAGGTGGAGTTGGTAGCATAATATTGATAGAGTACAAGTAATCGAATAAAAGACAGCATAATCGAAGATATATTACTAATATAGACAATTAAGTTAAGTAACTAAATAAGTAATTAAATAAGTAATTAAATAAGTAATTAAATAAGTAATTAAATAAGTAATTAAATAAGTAATTAAATAAGCAACTAAATCCGTCATTAACTTAATTTATGAATCTTGATTTCTGACTAAAAAAGCGAATAATAAATCGTTACTAACATTAAATCGTCATCTTTAGCTAAAGACAATAAAACATAAAACAAGGAGAAGTATTTATGAAAGCCACTCTCAAGAGTTTACGTGAAACCAAAGCCAATCCAGCAGTAAGCATCTTTGTTAAAACCCACCGCGAGCATCCTGCCAACGAAAAAGACCCCATTGCCCTCAAAAATCAGTTGAAAGTTGCCGAAGATCGTTTGATTAATGAATACGATAAGCGTACAGCAACAACCATCCTAGATAAAATTCATGCCGAACTAAACGAATTCAACCACAATTACAACCTTGATACCTTAGCTATTTTTGCTAGTACTGATGATGTACAGGTCGTTCGTATGCCCATTGATACTACAGAGCGCGTTGTAATTTCTGACAGTTTTGCTACTCGTGATTTGGTACGTGACATGGCCAGTGCTGTCCATTTCTATACTGTGGTACTTACTCGTGATAATGCCCGCCTCATTGAGGCTTCCAATGATCGTGTTGTCAGAGAATTTAATAAAGACGATGATGCACAGAACAATATGGAAAGCATCGCTTTTCCTGTCGAAAACAACGGCTTGTATACGACAGGTGATGGTGGCTCTGACCGCTCATCAAACAATGAAGACAGCTATTTAAAAGAGTTTTTTAATCAAGTAGACAAAAGCGTACAAGAACTATGGGGTGAGCATAAGATGCCGCTCGTCATCGTCGGTGATGTACGCAATATCGGTTACTACAAAGATGTCTGCGACCGTCCAGAAAATATCATTGCTACGGTTTCTAACGTCACTGATTTAGAAGAAGGTAGCGCTCAGCACATCGTTGATGGTGTACAAAAAGCGGTAGAAGAATATCGTACCTCGCTACATCAAGCGGCGATGGGTGAGATCGATAAAGCTCGCGGTGCAGATATGTTATGTACAGACTTACAAGAAGTTTATCGGGGGGCCTTCCAAGGGGCAGGTGAGACGCTATACGTCCGTCGCGGCTATATTCAATCGGCTAAGATTGATGAAAAAGCACAGACGTTCACCTTAGCAGAGGATGCTAGCGCAGAAGGTGTCACTGATGATGCTATTGGTGAAATTATTGAGCATGTGATTCATAATGGTGGCGAGGTGGTCTTTATGCCCGAAGATATTATGGGCGAAGATCAACCTATTGCTCTAGTAACCCGTTACTAATTACTTGATGGCATTGGTTGAATCATCTATTTTGACTTGACCAGCCATCAATGATAAATCAGTATGATATGAGAGCATTGGTTCAATAAGAATCAATGCTTTTTTACCTTTATACTTAGCGACTGCCTCTTTTAGTTTAGCCAAGCTAATAAAGTGCTTTATAAACTAGCCGTCTTTTCCTAAAATTCTAGCGTTGATGGTTTGTTACGTTTTATTGATTAGCGGCATTGTTTTGCCAACGATGGTTTATGATAGTGACAAGCCAAATAATAGGTAGCGCTGTTGTTGCCGTTTTATTAGCACGTTACTAGTGCCTCGAGAATAATCCTCTTCAATCCTTATTCTATGAATACTGAGTTTATGAATACTACAACTTCTTTTGTTATAACTAGCTACAACATTCATAAAGGCATGTCGCCACTGAACCGACAAGTAAAAATGCAAGGGATCGCCCAAGCACTGGAAGCAGTGGATTCGGATGTGCTGTGCTTACAAGAAGTGCAAGGACAAAATCTCAAACGCAATATGCAATATAACGAATATCCTGATCAGTCGCAGCATGAGTGGTTTGGTGAGTTTTTGCAGCTGCAGAACAGCTATGGTAAAAACTCAGAATATGAAAATGGTCATCATGGCAATGCAGTACTCAGCCGCTTTCCCCTAGACCCAAAGCATAATGTCAACATTACTGTTAATAAGCTTGAGCAGCGCGGGGTTTTGCATTGTGAGGTGCAGCCGCTAGGTTGGGAGATGCCAGTAGTCGTATTATGCGCTCATCTCAATCTGTTTGAACGCGATAGAGCCAAGCAATACCAAGCAATTAGCGACTATGTACGTAACGAGATTGCCCCTGACCAACCGCTGATTTTGGCGGGTGATTTTAATGATTGGAAGAGGATGTCATGTGATAAGCTGGCTACTGACCTTGGCATGACAGAAGCCTTTAAATCTTGTCATGGTAAATTGATACCGACCTTTCCGGCGAAGCTGCCGGTACTGAGCTTAGATCGTATCTATGTGCGCAATCTAATTGTAAAGGATGCTTGGGTACATACTGGTAAACCGTGGTCAACGCTATCAGATCATTTGCCGATCAGTGCCGAGCTGGCTTTGCCCTAATGCTCTTTACGGGTTCATATTGATTAAAAATAAGCAGTCTGTCTCAGCAATGCTATCTATTAAATAGAGTTTAAAAGTGAACAAAGTAAAAAACAATTGATAAATAAACCCTGACAAATAAAATAAGGATGTTTTACGATGTCTAACGCTTCTAATCAACAAAGCCCTAACACCCAACATGCTGTGCTTATCCGCGAGTTTGGTGAGCCGGAAGTCATGAACTATCAAGATGGTGTGGCCGTTTCTGAACTTGGTGATGAACAAGTACTGGTAAAAGTGGCTTATGCAGGTATCAACCCTGTCGATTATAAAACCCGCCAAGGCAAAGGCTGGGGTGCCAATAATATACGTAAAGAGAAGTTTGATAACGATCAACCTGCGATTTTGGGCTTTGATGTCTCAGGTGAAGTGGTCAGCAGCAATAGCGATCAGTTTGTTGTCGGAGATAGAGTTGCTGCCCTTACCTTTAATGGTGGCTGTTATGCTGAGTATGTGGCGGTAGATGCCAAACTGTTGGCTAAAGTACCGGAATCCGTAACGTTAGAACAGGCTGGTGCGCTACCTTGCATCGGGCAAACGGCGCTACAGTTCATAGAGTTTGCTGATATCAAACAAGGCGAGCATGTTGTCATGAACGCCCCAGCTGGCGGTGTGGGCCACCTATTAATTCAGCTATTAATGGATAAAATGGCGCAAGAGGGCACTCAAGACAGTATAAAAGTAACCGTTATCTGCTCACCAGAAAAGTATGCCAAGCTTGATAACATCATAGACAAAAATAAGCTGACAAGCTGGATTGATTATACCAAAGATGAGGCCTTCCCAGACTTGCAAGCCGACGTATTGCTTGATTTAGTCGGTGATGATGCGGGTGTACGCGCGCTTAGTGTGCTTAAATCTGGTGGACGCGTGAATGTCTTACCAACGATTTGGGTCGATAAGCTTAAAGAAGCGGGCAATGAGAAGAACTTAAACGTGGCTGGTTACGCCGCTCAGAGGAATGGTAAAGATATGGCGCGTGTCTTACAGCAAGTCGCTGATGGCACGCTGACCTTACATATTCAGCAAACTTATCCGCTGTCTGAAGTGGTTGCCGCCCATCATGAGCTCCAAAAGGGCGATGCCTTTGGCAAAATTGTCCTAAAAGTATCTGCATAACTCAATCGTTATAGCAAAGGGCGCAGTGGGCGTTATTGCGTCCATTAAGAGTGGTCTGTTATCTATCCATACTATGGTAGTCTTGTCAGCTCTTAAATTTTCACTTAGAGATTTCGGCAGGCATGCGCAATAAAGCTTCGATGAAATCTGCTATAAACGAACAAACACTCACAAGAAGAGGTAATTTTGTGAGTGTTTGTTTTTTTCGTTACCAACAAAGAAATAACTACCAAATTTACTTACAAAAGCACATCTATCGAGCTGATATATTACTAGGCTCGGTATGTGTTATTTGAAGTGTCTTTGTTATACGGTCATTATTCTGATAACCACTCTTTTTTATTTTTTACGGTTCTCTTGAGCCAAGTGCTTCGCTTGTTAATGTCTAGCACACCATACCGTTTCTGTCGACTCATCATTGGAGATATCACTATGACTGACCCTGATAAAGAAACTAACATGAATGAAAGTACTGACGAAAAAGTGATTGATCACAATGCTTACGAGGCTCAAGTACGTCAAGAGATAGAAGCATGGAAAATCCTGATAAAAGCGTATTAGACAAGACACTTGCCGCGCTAAATGCGCCTATCATCAAAGCTGGCGACGCACTTATGACAGCGCCGCAGTTTGGAGATGCTTTGAAACAGGCAACTGAAAAAACAATCACAACATTAAGCGATGCTGCAAATTGGACGTTGGAAGTTCAGGACTCGATTGACGCTTATCAGAATGAGCCAGATATTGCAGGTTCGTCCATAAAAGCTCTCACTGATATCGAGCGTTTACCAGTGGCTGTGGTTGATAAACAAGTCAAATTATTCAAAAGTAAATACGTGGCACTGACCAGTGCGCAAGGTGTCGCAACAGGCATGGTTGGCTGGGCAGGGATTCCTGCTGATGTAGTCGGTCTTATCACCGCCAACTTACGTGCTATCGGTGAGTATGCTACTTACTATGGCTTCGATATGAGTGATAAAGGCGAGCAGATGTTTGCGATGTCGTTGTTAGGATTGGCCACATCTGCCTCTGCTGAGGAGCGTCAAGCGGCGCTCAATGACACCTTCAGTATGGTAAAAGATCCAGAGACCCTTGCCTTTAATAAAGTTAATGAAGAAGTGGTGTCACGGGTGTTGCGGCAAACGGCGACTAAAGTGGCTACCAATATAGTCAAGACCAAAGCTGCCCAAATAATTCCGGCAGTAGGTGCTGTAGTAGCAGGTGGGGTCAATGCCAGCTATACCGCAAGCGTATGTGAGGCGGCGTATCAATGCTACCGTGAGCGTTTTTTGGATCGCAAAGCGGTTTAAAGCAGAAAACACTATCAAAAAGTAGTAGGTACAGTTAAATTGGAAGTATGCGCCGAAATGTCAGGCTAATGCGGCCAGTATCTACCGTTTTAGTCTTAGTGATGGTGTGCTTCCAGAATGTTTGCGTATCTCCGTGCATAACGATAAGCTGACCGGACTCAAGATAAAGCTCGACTTTATCTTGAGTTTTTTTATGCTTTAAAACAAATTTTCGCGTGGCGCCAAGTGATAGAGAGGCAATAATTGGTTGATAGCCCAGCTCTTTTTCATCATCAGCATGATAGCCCATTCCATCTGTACCAGAAGGATAATAGTTCAACAAGCAAGAATTAAAATCAGCTGCAATGCCAATAGCTGCTAGATTTTGCTCGATGCGTTGTTTCACGTGAAACATTGCCTTTGACCATTGGATAGCGGAGCGTGAATGACCAGAGTAGTGATAGCTAGCATCGTCTTCACCCATCCAAACAATCTGACGTGTAGTCACATATGTCTTACCAAAAACACTTACAGTATCGGAATGCCAAGGTAGCTCGGCTAGTAATGCGTCATAGAGAGCATGAGAGTCATTAATAACGATCCCTAAGTCGTTAACTTTGCCGTCATAGGGCAATAAATTATCAGACGGATTCGGCGCAAACAAATCGTTCATTAGCTCGATACCTTCTCGTTTTTTACGATTTCATCTGAAACGTTCAATTTAGATCGTTTGATGATTGACATAATCTTCTAGAATGAAACGGGCACATTCTGTAGGCGCTTCTATCGGTAGCAAATGCCCATACTTTGGCATTGAGATAATGCGATCAGCAGGGACAAATTTTTGCCATTGCTTTCTAACCTTATCGTTGATAAATAGTGTGGGCTTGCCCGTGATAAGGGTATAAGGACAGCGTAATTGTTTGAGCGCAGCATCAATGTGAGGGGTGCCAAAATAGTTGGCCAGCTCTTGCTCAGGCGAAAACATTAAGGTATAGCTGCCATCTGTTTGCGCTACCAAGCTGTTTTTGGCAAATAGCTGTAGATGCTCGTCACTAACACGGCGATAAGCACGCAGGCCACGCAGAAACTCATAAAAGTCGTGCACGCTTGCCCATGTGGCTTGTCGGGTCAATGTGCTTTTGAAGGGTTCGCGGGTCAGTTTAAGGCGGCGCGGCATTAGATCGTATACGAGCGCTTGTGCTTTGGTAAAAGTCACTGGCTCTATCAAATATAACTGCGAGAATAGGTCGGGACGCTTGGCGGCGGCAATGGCGGTGGCGGTAGCTCCTTGCGAATGACCAATACCAATAACGGGGGCATCTTGGGTTTTTTCTAAAAACTCAATCAACATATCAGCATCTTGCGCACGCGTAAGCTTGCGACTTTGCGACTTATCGTACCAATAGCCACGCATGGCCAGCGAGGTCAAATCCAACCCTGTCGAAAGCGCTTCCAATAGCGGAATATAGGTGCCAACCGTAAAGCCGTTGCCACCATAAAAATGCGCTGGCGGACGGTTATCAGCATTTGTCTTTGCTAAGTCATTAAATTGGTCTAACTGATAGTAGCGTGCCTGTTTGCCGTTGATATCGATATTTTTTGCAAATGTTTCCATAATGATGCCACCTCCTTGTATTTTTTAACTCAAATAAGTTCTGGTAGTCTAGCTGTCTTCCCCTAAGAAGCCGCCACTTTGACGGTGCCATAATCGGGCATAAACGCCATTTAATACCAACAGTTCATCGTGGCTGCCTTGCTCAATAATATGGCCTTTATCCATCACGACCAAGCGATCAAGCGCGGCAATAGTAGACAGGCGATGCGCGATTGCAATAACCGTTTTTCCAGTCATGATGTCATTCAAACTTTCGGTAATGGCAAATTCAATCTCAGAATCAAGGGCGCTGGTTGCTTCATCCAACAATAGAATAGGTGCATTTTTGAGCATGACGCGTGAGATCGCAATACGTTGACGTTGACCGCCAGAAAGCTTGACCCCGCGCTCACCGACTTGCGTATCAAGGGCTGTATTACCTTTATCGTCGTATAAGTCTTTTATAAAGTCCCATGCCTGTGCTTGTTTGGCGGCAAATATAATTTCATCATCGGTAGCATCAGGGCGACCATAGGCAATGTTTTCACGGACAGTACGATGCAATAGCGAGGTATCTTGGGTCACCATACCGATCTGTTGGCGTAACGACTCTTGGGTGACGTCATTAATCGCTTGACCATCGATATAGATTTTACCGCTATCCACATCAAAAAAGCGCAGTAGCAGATTCACTAAGGTAGATTTACCAGCACCTGAGCGTCCGACTAAGCCGATCTTTTCACCTGCTTTGATATCTAAATGAAAGTCATCTAGCAGTCTTACGCGTGAGGTTTCTGGCGTTGTTACCGCCGTCTTGACCTCATCAACTTTTGTACCTGTTTGTATCGCTGCCACACCATTCTCACCTTCATAGCTGAAGTCCACATGGTCAAAGACAATATTACCGTTAGTGACTTTTAGGGCAGGGGCATTCGGTTTGTCTACGATGGTTTGCGGTGCGGATAAAGTGCGCATGCCGTCTTGGACTGTGCCGATACTCTCGAATAAACTTGCGGTCTGCCACATGATCCAGCGGGTCAGACCATTCAGTCGCAGTGCCATTGCAGTAGCAGCAGCGATCGCGCCGACACCGACCGCACCTTGCTGCCATAAATATAAGGCAATACCAGCTGTGCTGCTCACTAAAATTACACTGATAAGGTGGGTGGAGACTTCCAAATAGCTGACCCAGCGCATTTGTGCATGAACGGTTCCCAGAAACTGCCCCATGGCATTTTTGGCATAGCCCAGCTCACGGCGTGAATGACTGAATAGCTTGACCGTCATGATATTGGCGTAAGCATCAGTGATACGTCCTGTCATCAAAGCGCGTGCGTCAGCTTGGATAACAGCGGTCTGCTTGAGCTTAGGGATAAAGTACCACATGGCCAGCCCAACCAGTACGAACCAAACCACAAAGGGTATCAATAGCAAGCTGTCTAAATTAAACAGAATGACGCCTGTCGTTATAAAGTAGACGGTGACATACATGAACATATCAGTGACTGTCATCACCGTCTCGCGCACTGCCAGTGCCGTTTGCATCACTTTGGCAGAGACCCGACCAGAAAACTCATCTTGATAAAACTGCATGGATTGGCCAAGCATACGCTGATGAAAACGCCAGCGCATTTGCATTGGAAATACGCCTTGCAGGGTTTGAAAATGAATAAAAGAGGATAAGGCGATCCAGAAGGGACTGATAATGAGTACGGCGAGCATCAGTAGCATCGTATCGCCTTTTTCAGCCCATAAATTCTGTGGCGTATAAGTACCGAGCCAATCGACCAGATTACCAATCCATGCAAACAGCATGGCTTCATAAATTCCGATACCCGCGGACAAAATCATAAACAGCAATAGCCAGCCGCGTAAACCTTTAGTACACGCCCACAGAAATTTTATCAGCCCCTCACGAGGCAGAGGTATCGGCGTGTCAGGGAAGGCGGACAGACGCGATTCAAAAAAGCGAAATAGAGAATTCATAGGCAATAGCAATACGCCAAGATAAACGATATCTTGCGCTGTAACTTGTATTAGTAGGATAGCCCTCTATTTTACCAAAAATTCGCAATCGCACCTGCATGGTAATTGTAATTTGAACGCAGCAGACACTATCTAATGCACGATTTTATGAACAATGACAAATAGATTGCTGTAAAAGAAATACTTTGTTACCTTCTATGTTTTTGTTTCGATTGAGTAGGGCTGATTTATAAATATTGAATCGAACAATAATGACGAATAACAACGAATAAAAAGCGTCGCTATTTAATAAGGTAAGTTCTCATGATGTATTTAACGATTGCGGTACTGTGTAGTGTCGCCGTCTCTGTGCTATTAAAAATATTACGACAACAAAATATAGATATTCGTCAAACCATCGTTGCTGGTTATCCGGTCGCCTTTTTACTCACTTGGCTATTGCTCAAGCCTGATATTAGCGGCCTGGATAAGCTTGGCGGTGCATGGGGTATTATTATTGCGCTTGGGGTATTGCTCCCAGCGGTATTTATTATTCTCGGTCGCGCGATTGCGGCTGTCGGCATGGTTGCCACTGATGCTGCCCAACGCTTATCGTTGATAATTCCTATTATTGCAGCGTTTCTCTTATTTGGTGAAGTATTAACGGGCACGCGCATCTTTGGCTTGGCGTTAGGGTTTTTAGCGCTCGGGGCGTTGGTTTATCGTCCGCACCAGCCAGTTATTGTCAATGATACTGCTAGTAGTACGAAGAACCCGCCTAATAATGGGGTCAATAAACATGCACTTCGGACGCCTCTGTGGTTATTTGGCGTATGGGCAGGCTATGGCATTATTGATATTTTATTTAAGCAGGTGGCTAAACAAGGCGCGGCATTTCCGCTGACGTTATTTATTAGCTTTGGGTTGGCAGGCTTATTGCTGTTTATCTATTTGCTTACCACGCGTGTGCGCTGGCAAGGCCGAGCATTGGCTGCTGGATTACTGCTCGGTGCGTTAAATATGGGTAACATTTATGCTTATATTCGTGCTCATCAATTATTATCAGACTCACCCAGTATTGTCTTTACGGGTATGAACGTTGGCGTTATCGCAGTAGCCACCCTTATTGGGGGCGGCGTGTTTAAAGAACATCTGAACCGTATCAATATGCTTGGTTTATTGTTAGCCGTCAGCTGCGTGGCAGTGTTGTTTTTGGCGTAAGGATATTTTGGCATGAGGGGAAGTTTTTCTGATTCTTTAACTTATCGCATATAGGCACACAAGGCGTCCTATGGTAAGGTTATCTGCAAACGGTCAAGCTTGCATACACTAAAATATGGCCGTTCAAATTTGTAACACTTGACCTTGATCAATAAAAATAGGATGCCCGTTCAATGGAATATCAACAGCAATTACAACGTATAAAAGACGGTTCAGGATTTATCGCTGCACTCGACCAAAGTGGAGGAAGCACACCTAAAGCGTTAGAGAAGTATGGCGTCAATGGTGATGACTATGATAATGATGTAGCGATGTTTGACCTTGTGCATGAGATGCGCGCGCGTATCATGTCTTGTGACTGCTTTGATGCTGAACGTGTCCTTGGTGCGATTTTGTTCGAAGACACTATGGAGCGCAAGGTTAACGGTAAACCAACGGCCAACTATCTATGGGAAGATAAAAATATCGTTCCTTTCTTAAAGGTAGATAAAGGCTTGGCAGAACAAATGAGCGGCGTGCAAGTGATGCGCCCGATGCCCAATTTGGATCTTTTACTAGATAAAGCAAAAAACTATCCAGTATTTGGTACTAAGATGCGCTCGGTGATTTATGAGCCGAATGTTGACGGGATTGAGCTGGTCGTCCAGCAGCAATTCGATGTGGCCAAACAAATCATCTCAAAAGGTCTGATGCCGATCGTTGAGCCAGAAGTGGATATTAATAGTGCTAAGAAACATGACTGCGAGCTATTGCTAAAAACCAATATCTTGCATAATCTTGAGCGTTTGGCTGATGATAAGCAAGTCATGCTTAAGCTGACCTTGCCTGAAGAATCTGGATTTTACCAAGAGCTGATTGACCATCCAAAAGTACTTAAAGTAGTTGCGCTATCGGGTGGTTATAGCCGTAGCGATGCTTGTGACAAGCTCAAACAAAACCCGGGTATGATTGCTAGCTTCTCACGCGCCTTTACCGAAGGGCTAAGCAAACAACAAACTGATAAAGAATTTGCCGATACCATTAATGCCTCGATTGATGAAATTTATCAGGCGTCGAAAGTTTAGGTTTAAAATGATGAAAATTAAAGTAATTTAGAAGCACAAAAAAATCCCCACTACTTAAGTAGTGGGGATTTTTTTGTGCCAAGATAATAGTGACCTAACTAATTCTGTCTACGCTTCTTTACTCTTAAGCCCAGCCGCATACTCACGCACATTTTGAGTAATTTTCATTGAGCAAAATTTAGGGCCGCACATCGAGCAAAAGTGTGCCGACTTGTGCGCGTCTTTAGGCAAAGTCTCATCATGATATTCACGTGCCGTATCAGGATCAAGCGCCAGATTGAACTGGTCATCCCAACGGAATTCAAAGCGGGCTTTTGATAGTGCATTATCACGAGCCTGTGCACCGGGATGGCCTTTGGCAAGATCAGCGGCGTGTGCAGCAATTTTATAAGTGATGATGCCGTCTTTGACATCTTTTTTATTGGGCAATCCTAAATGCTCTTTTGGCGTGACATAACACAGCATTGCCGTACCAAACCAGCCAATCATCGCCGCACCAATGGCACTAGTAATATGATCATAGCCTGGCGCGATATCAGTCGTTAAAGGCCCCAACGTATAAAAAGGTGCGTCAGCACACAGCTCAAGTTGCAAATCCATATTTTCTTTAATACGGTTCATCGCGACGTGACCCGGTCCTTCAACCATCACCTGCACATCATGCTGCCAAGCTACTTTGGTCAGCTCACCCAGCGTTTTTAGTTCGCTAAATTGCGCTTCGTCATTGGCATCTTGTAAGCAACCAGGACGCAGGCCATCACCTAGACTAAAGGCGACATCATAGGCTTTCATAATCTCACAGATGTCTTCAAAATGAGTATATAAGAAACTTTCTTGTTGATGCACCATGCACCACTGCGCCATGATAGAGCCGCCGCGCGAGACGATACCCGTCAGGCGTCCAGCAGTCAGTGGCACGTAATCTAGCAACACGCCAGCATGTATGGTGAAATAGTCAACGCCTTGCTCGGCTTGTTCAATCAAAGTATCGCGGAATATCTCCCATGTTAAATCCTCAGCGACGCCATCGACTTTTTCTAGCGCTTGATAAATAGGGACGGTACCAATCGGTACGGGTGAGTTACGAATCAGCCATTCACGAGTTTCATGAATATGGTTGCCGGTGGATAAATCCATAATGTTATCCGCGCCCCAACGTGTTGCCCAAGTCATTTTTGAGACTTCTTCATCAATAGATGAGCCTAACGCTGAGTTACCGATATTGGCGTTAATTTTTACCAAAAAATTGCGCCCGATAATCATCGGCTCGGATTCAGGGTGGTTAATATTATTAGGAATAATGGCTCGACCTGCTGCCACTTCACTACGCACAAATTCAGGTGTAATCGTAGTCGGGGTATTGGCACCAAAGCTCTCACCATCATGTTGACGCATGTCCGTCAAGTCATGCTGCTTTTGGGTTTCGCGGATGGCAATATATTCCATTTCAGGGGTAATAATACCGCGACGGGCATAATACATTTGGGTGACATTGCCGATTTTACCATCAACATCTTTGGCACGGCGGGGCTTATCAATATGGGCAAATCGCAAATTGGCAGTGCTGATGTCGCGGGCTCGCGTTTGTCCGTAGGTACTTGATAGACCGTTTAACTGTTCGGTATCGCCGCGCTCAGTTATCCAGCCTTCACGTAGCTTAGGTAGCCCTTTGGTGAGGTCGATTGTGGCATTGGGATCAGTATAGACGCCTGAGGTATCGTAGACATAAAACGGAGGATTGTGCTCACCCTCTTTGTCGCCCGTACCGCCGACAGGAGTATCCTCTAAGCTAATCTCGCGCATCGGCACTTGGATATCGGGTCTTGAGCCTTCGATATAGACTTTACGGGAGGCGGGGAGGATACGGTGTAAGTCGCGAGCGTCTTCTTCAAATCGGGCGTCACCAACAGCGCGGTGAGCAGGGGTCTTTAGAGCGTCGGCTTTTTTATCTGCCTTGCTGACAGTCGTGTCAGCGGGTGTTTTTACTGAACTGTTGGCTGGGATATAGGTCTTAGCGACGTGTGCATTCGAAGTAGCGTTTGAATTTGAAATAGTCATATGCTGTCCTAGCGTGTTGGTCTAATAGTAGAGGCAACACCGCCAGAATCTGCGGGGGCGAGCAGGCGTTACGTATGCAAATTCAATCCAGTTGTCAGTCTAAAATAATCGCGCTATCAAAGGTTATGATAGGCCATAGGTATAGCTGGATTGTTGGGCGCAACTAATTTTTGCAGCATGTTCACAGTGTTTTACGACTGTAGAGCATAACGGTAATAACCAGGCATTTCTGCGCGTTCTTTGCAAAACCATAACATCAGCTCAGACTTCCCTGCGTCGGTACTAACCGCATCAGGTTCGGCGGGTGATCTCTCAGCGAATGCATCATGACTGCTTATGAATCAGTCAATAATACACCGCACCCCGAGTCTGTCAGTGTTGTAAATCAACTTTATACTAACAAACTTTTGCGCTGCCAGCTAATGATATTTGGTTATATGGTTAATTCTTTCATACCCCATTAATTTATTAAGATTATTTCTTGATATTGTTTAGCCATTCTATTCAATGATTCTTGATTCCAGTCTAGTCGAACAAGGTTAGTTTAGGACAGTAAGATGCTTTTGCCGTTGTTGTTGCCCTCATTAATAATAGCGATAGTGTCATCACTATCGCTATTATTGTGACTATTGTCATCAAACTGTCATTAAAGCTTGGCACACTACAACGCATGTCACGGACCATAATTTTTCGTACCGTTGTTAAACTTTAGGAGTCTTACATGCGTTATTCGTTATTAGCAGTGGCCGTCAGTTGTACTTTAGCACTTACGGCGTGTAATAAATCAACCGACACCGCAGAGCCGACTACTGACAGTAGCGCAGTCGCCAGTAATAGCACTGATACTAGTACCACAAATAGCGCCAGCCCTGCCATCAACGATCAAATTTCAATGAATATTACCGGAGCCGGTGCTTCATTCCCGCAGCCTATCTATGCCAAATGGTCAGCCGACTATAATGGCGCGACCGGTGGACAAGTCAACTACCAATCTATCGGCTCATCAGGCGGCATTAAGCAAATCGTCGCAGGCACAGTCGATTTTGGTGCTTCAGATGCGCCAATGACGCCAGAAGAATTAACGAAAGAAGGTTTGATCCAGTTCCCAACTGTAATTGGTGGTGTGGTACCAGTCGTCAACATCGAAGGTATCGAGCCGGGCGCACTGAAGCTAGATGGCAAAATGCTAGCGGATATCTATTTGGGTAATATCAGCAAATGGAATGACCCCGCAATCGTACAGCTCAACCCAGATTTAAGCCTGCCAGATAGCCCTATTACCACCGTATTTCGCTCAGATGGCTCAGGCACGACTTTTAACTTCACCGATTACTTAGCAAAAGTATCACCTGAATGGCAAAGTGATGTTGGCGTTGACAAGACAGTCAAATGGCCAACGTCTGCTCAGGGCGCAGCAGGGAAAGGCAATGAAGGTGTGGCAAGTTATGTCAACCGAATGAACAATTCGATTGGTTATGTTGAATACGCCTATGCGAAACAAAATAACATGTCACATGTGGCACTCAAAAACGCAGCAGGCAACTTTGTACAGCCATCAATAGAAAGCTTTGCAGCGGCAGGGGATATCGACTGGGCGCAGCAAGCAGGATTTTATAAGGTCATTACTAATTCTGAAACTGCTGGGGCATGGCCGATAGCGGCTGCGACGTTTATTTTAGTACACAAACAACCGCAAGATCCTAAGCAAGTGGCTGGCGCGCTAAACTTCTTTAGTTGGGCTTATGACCAAGGTGACGACTCAGCAACTGAGCTAGATTATGTACCATTTTCTGATAAGGCAGTTGCGCTATTCAAAGACAGCTGGAAACAAGTGGTTGGTAAAGACGGTAAGCCGGTCTATACCCCGCAGTAATAGTAACAACATACCCTCCCATGCGCCTGTGATTTTGCTTATAAGCAGATCATAGGCGTAACTCATAGTTAAATTATTTATATTTAACTCATTCATTTTAAAGCCATATTTATTAAAATAATTGAGGTGGTCATGGCAGGACTTAATTTGCAGACACAACTGAACAAACAAAAACGTTGGGATGCGATATTTGTCACCACCACCAAAGCGGCAGCACTTTTTGTATTGCTAAGCTTAGGGGCAATTTTACTGTCGCTGGTTATCGGTGCTTGGCCGAGTATGCAGGCATTTGGGCTGGATTTTTATACCAGTAATAATTGGGATCCAGTCGCCAATGAATATGGCGCTCTTGCCCCAATTTACGGCACGGTGGTCACCTCAGTTATGGCGCTGGTCATTGCCGTACCTATTAGCTTTGGTATTGCGATATTTTTGACCGAGCTGTGTCCCCCTTTTCTCAAAAAACCGCTGGGCATTGCGATTGAGTTGTTAGCCGGTATCCCTTCTATCATTTATGGTATGTGGGGATTATTCGTGTTTGCGCCTTTTTTTGGTAATCAGATTCAACCTTGGTTGACCGAAAACTTAGGCGGATTGCCTATCATCGGGAAGTTGTTCGTTGGTGCGCCGATGGGTATTGGTTTATTCACGGCCTCGTTGGTACTTGCGATTATGATCATACCCTTTATCGCTGCCACCATGCGTGATGTGTTTTCCGTGGTACCGGCGCTATTAAAAGAATCCGCCTATGGCATGGGCGCAACCACGTGGGAAGTAATGTTTAAGATTGTTCTGCCTTATACCAAAACGGGTGTAGTCGGTGGCGTCATTTTAGGATTGGGTCGGGCGCTTGGTGAGACCATGGCGGTGACGTTCTTGATTGGTAATACTTTCAATATCAGTCCTAGTATGTTTGCTTCGGGGGTGTCTATCACCTCAGCCTTGGCCAATGAATTCGCCGAAGCGTCCGATCCGCTACATCTGTCGGCGCTGCTACATTTAGGATTGATACTATTCATGATTACTTTTGTAGTACTGAGTATCTCGCGGCTGTTGCTACGCGGTATGGATAAGCGTGCTGGACAATAATTGTTGGATAGTAGCCGCTGTTATTATTGATAAACCATTTTTGCTAAGCGGGACATTTTATAAAACGGTTTATCAAAAAATACTATTTAATAAAAATATGAACCATAGAAAGCCAGTAAATAATAAGGAATCTGCTGCATGACCGCATTGTCTGCCATTACTCAAGCCTCGACTAAGCCTATTACGGCCATCGATCAAGGGTTATATCGCCGCCGTAGGCTATGGAATAAAGTAGGATTAGGCTTTGCGGCCTCAGCGATGATCTTTGGACTATTTTGGCTGTCGTGGATTTTGATTACTTTGGGTATTGAAGGCTTTAGCGGTCTGGTTCAGATGCCCGTATTCACTGCGGACACACCGCCACCAATGACCGATGGTGGTCTGCGCAACGTCATTGTCGGCTCGCTAATGATTGCCGGTACCGGATTATTTATCGGGGCACCAATTGGTATGCTGGCAGGGATTTACTTGGCAGAGTTCTCGCATGGCAATTGGCTTGGACAAGTCATTCGCTTTTTAAATGACATTCTATTGTCTGCGCCATCTATCGTGATTGGCTTATTTATCTATGCAATATTAGTCAAAAACTATAGCTTTTCTGGTTGGGCAGGCGCGTGTGCGTTAGCGCTAATCGTCATTCCAGTGGTGGTAAGAACCACAGAAAGCATGCTGTTATTGGTGCCCAATACCTTACGTGAAGCGGCTTATGCTTTAGGAACACCGAAATGGAAATTGGTACTAGGCGTGACTATCAAAGCGGCACGAGCAGGCTTAATCACCGGCGTGCTACTGGCCTTTGCACGTATTACTGGCGAGACCGCGCCATTATTATTTACCGCCCTGAACAATCAATACTTCAGCTTAGACATGAGCAATGCGATGGGCAATATGCCCAACACTATTTATCAATTTGCTATGAGCCCTTATGACAATTGGCATACCTTAGCTTGGGCAGCCGCATTATTAATTACCTTAACAGTGCTTACCCTGAATGTAGCAGCACGCTATATCGGCGGCAAAGAATATAACTAAGACTCTTTATTAAAGGTCTTTATTGAAAAGACTTACTGTTAAAAAGTTGACACTTACCTAATTTCGCAACTTATATTTCACATTAAAGAATTTCATATTAAAGACAATAAGGAACATGACTATGACAGATATTGCTACCCGACCAGTAAAAAACAAAATTCAGACTTCCGTACCTACACCCACTTTGAGTGACCCGCGTGTGCATGTCCTTGCTCCAGTAACCACAGCACGTACAGCAGGTGAACAGACATCCGCTGCATCAAATGAGTTCGCAGACACTATGCCTGCCGCAAAACTCCAAGTCCGTGACTTAAATTTTTATTACGGAGACTTTCGCGCTCTAAAAGATATTTCCTTGGATATTCCTGAAAAGCAAGTAACGGCATTTATCGGACCTTCTGGCTGTGGTAAGTCGACGCTACTGCGTACCTTTAATCGCATGTATGACTTATATCCCAATATGCGCGCTGAAGGTCAGATTCATCTTGATGGTAATGATGTGTTGGCCAAATCTATGGATGTCAATTTACTGCGCGCTAAGGTAGGCATGGTTTTTCAGAAGCCCACACCTTTTCCTATGTCCATTTTTGATAATGTGGCATTTGGCGTGCGTTTGTACGAAAAGATGTCTAAGGCTGAGCTTGCCGAGCGGGTAGAGTGGGCACTCAAAAAAGCAGCGCTGTGGAATGAGGTTAAAGACAAGCTATCTGCTTCGGGCTTGTCATTGTCTGGCGGGCAGCAGCAGAGATTGTGTATCGCGCGCGGAGTGGCAACCAAGCCTGAAGTGTTATTATTGGATGAGCCAACCTCAGCGCTTGACCCTATCTCAACGGGGGCAATCGAAGCTTTGATTGAGGATTTGAAGCAGGACTATACCATTGCGATAGTCACGCATAATATGCAGCAAGCGGCGCGGATTTCTGATTACACGGCTTATATGTATTTGGGCGATATGGTAGAGATGGGCAACACCGACCAGATTTTTACCAATCCTTCGCATCAAGCGACTGAAGATTATATTACTGGGCGTTATGGCTAATTGTCTTATTTATTATGGTTTTTCTACTTATATAGTTAATCCCATTTAAAAAGGCTACTGGGCTACTGGGCTGGATTTTTTGCAGGCTCGAAGCACGCTCGCGAACAGCACGTAAGAAAAATTTATACCAGTAGCACGTTGTTATAACCGTGTCTTTTTTATTGAGTTTTTATCGAGAGTTCCGCTATGTCCAATCCCATGTTCCATACTTCCAAAAGATTTGACCAAGACCTAACGGAAACTACTGATCTATTTTTAGAGATGGGTGCGCTTGCTGGCCAGCAAGTATCACAAGCGATGCAGGCTTTGACAGAAAGCGATATGCATTTGGCCCATCAAGTGATTGAGCAGGACAGCGCGGTCAATCAGCTAGAGGTGCTAATTGATGAGCGCGTACTATTATTAGTGGCTAAAAGACAACCGGCTGCTCGCGACTTACGCTATGTCATGGCGATTAGTAAAGGGGTGGTAGACATTGAGCGTATCGGCGATGAGGCCGCTAAGATTGCCCATATGGCGCAGCAAGTAGCTGCTGATAATAGCAGCGCCTACTGCTATCATGAAGTACATCATTTGAGCAATCAAGTGAGTATGATGCTACACAGTGCACTAGCAGCTTTTGAGCATTTGAAAGCAGAACGCGCCTTTGATGTGATGCGTAGCGATGGCAACGTGGACTTTGAGTATCAGTCTGCTGTTCGCGCCTTGATGACCTATGCCATGGAAGACCCGCGGCAAGTCAGTCACGTGATTAATCTAATGTGGATACTTAGAGCGCTTGAGCGGATAGGTGACCACGCACGCAATATCGCTGAGCTGGTGATTTACATCAGCAGCGGCACGGACGTACGTCATAGTGATTTTGAAACGGTGCAACAAGCGATTGACGCTAGCAAAATAGGCTAGCGTCTCGTTTGTTTTTCTGTAGGTTAGTTTCTAGTTTAGCCTTTGGTTTAGCTCTTAGTTTCAGGCGTCCAGCCCTGAGCACGTTCATAGTTTTCATTATCCAAAAATTTATCACGTTGTTCTGTCAAGAATTTCTTGGCTTCAGGATCCATCATACTTAAATGATTTTCGTTAATCAGCATGGTTTGATGTTCAAGCCATTCTTTCCATGCCTTTTCCGATACCGTCTCTTGTAGCTCTTGACCTTTTTTGTTCGGGAAGGGAGGGTGCACCATCTTAGGTAGATCTTGTTGATATTTACGGCAAAATACAGTATTGGCTTGGGGGTTGAAATTCTCGGTCATGAGTCGCTCCTTATTATTGATATTGAATGTATCAGTAGGTTGATATTGACCTATGGTAAAGGTCTTGATGCACTTAGCAAATACTAATAGGTTGGTGAAGGTTAACCCATTTAAGGGTATCAGGTTTATAAAGGTTAACCACAAATTTATCTAAATATGGTAACAAAAACACCCGCAACAATGGCGGGTGTTTTAATGTTAATCGCTGTAGTCAGCGAAGACTATCAAATGAATAAAAAATATTGAATTAAGCAAAGACTTCTAAACGGGTACGTCCACGGCTCACCGCCTGCTTAACTTGATTGGGTGCAGTGCCGCCCAAATGGTCACGCGCTGCCAATGAGCCTTCTAATGTTAAGTAGTCGAACACGTCATCGCCGATGGCATCGCTAAATGACTGCAACTGCGCAAGAGTCAAATCACTCAAGTCCACACCTTCGCTGATACCAAGGGCGACAGCATTGCCCACCACTTCATGGGCATCACGGAACGCAACCCCATTTCGCACCAGATAATCGGCCAAATCGGTAGCAGTAGCATAACCTTTCATGGTTGCCTCGCGCATATTTTCTTTATTTGGCGTGATATTCGGCAGCATATCACCAAAGGCTAATAGCGATCCGGTTAGGGTGTCGACACAGTCAAATAATGGCTCTTTATCTTCTTGGTTGTCTTTATTATAGGCCAGTGGCTGACTTTTCATCAAGCTTAATAAGGTCATTAACTGTCCGAATACGCGAGCCGCTTTACCGCGTACCAGTTCTGGCACGTCAGGATTTTTCTTCTGTGGCATGATGGATGAACCGGTACAAAAGCGATCCGGTATCTGCACAAAATTAAATTGGGCGGACATCCATAAGATAATTTCCTCACTCATGCGCGACATATGCATCATTAAAATAGAAGCCGCTGCAGTGAACTCAATGGCAAAGTCACGATCGGATACGGCATCGAGTGAGTTTTGGCAAATGCCTTCAAAGCCGAGTAGTTCTGCAGTAATCGTACGGTCTATCGGAAAGGTTGTGCCAGCAAGCGCGGCGCTGCCGAGAGGTAATTGATTGATACGGCGACGTGCATCCACAAGGCGCTCAGTATCACGAAATAGCATCTCAAACCATGCCATCACGTGGTGACCAAAGCTGACTGGCTGCGCGGTTTGCAGATGGGTAAATCCCGGCATAATAGTATCGGTATGTTGTTCGGCCAAATCTAATAAGCCGCTCTGCAAGCGTACCAATAGCGCAATGATATTATCAGTCTCTTCACGCAGCCACAGGCGAATATCGGTTGCGACCTGATCGTTACGACTACGTCCGGTATGTAGCTTTTTACCGACCGCACCAACGATATCAGTCAGGCGCGACTCAACGTTCATATGCACATCTTCTAGCTGAATTGACCAGTTGAACTCACCGGCTTCAATCTCGGCCAGCACTTGTTTTAGACCGTCAATAATAGTAGCAACGTCATCAGCGCTCAAAATATCGCACTCTTTGAGCATAGTCGCATGAGCGATTGAGCCTTCGATATCATGACGCGCAAAGCGTTGATCGAAGCCTACTGAAGCCGTAAAGGCGGCAACGAAGCTGTCTGTTGCTTCACTAAAGCGTCCGCCCCACATCTGTTGGCCTGGGCTGTTTTGTGCAGCCGCGTTTGTTGTGGCAGCATCTGTGCTAGAATCAGACGCATGTGAATTTTTATTTTGCTCGGGATTACTAGGATTTGAAGAAGTGGCGTTCATATCGGTCTAAGACAAGTCAAGAGAATAAGAACTCGAGTATAGCAAATGATGAGGTTGCCTTACTAGCGGAGCGCTTAGAGTTTTTTATTCCCAAGCTCATGGAAGTCATGAGGCCTTGGCAGTGGCTGCTGTATATCTTCTTTTGGTCGCTGTTTGTTACAGTGATTGATCGTTATGATTTGGCCACTTGGTCACAGTTTTTGATCAAGTTTATGAGTAGGGTTGTTCAAAACACCTTAAGCATCATCCCCGCCTTATATTTGGTAGATTATTTACGTCCTCTCTTCAGACACGCCAGTATCCTTAAAGTCAGTATGTATGTTTTCCTGCTATTTACGATTGGCTCTACAATACCAATAACCTTAGTTATGCTCGTTATGATTAATGTTGGCTGGCTTGAATACAACCCTCAAGTGTTTGTCTTAAATATATTGTTTAATGGCATGATTATTGGTAGTTTCACATTAGTGTTTTTACTGTATTTCATACGCCGTCATCGAGAGCTCAATGCTCTTAAGCTATCTTTTGAACATAAGCTGACCGCTCAAAACGACTTGATCAAAGCTCGTCTCGCCCCGCACTTTTTCTTTAATACGCTTAACACTTTAACGTCACTCATTGAATCCAATCCGCCTCGTGCAGCCGCTTTATTGCAGCACGTATCAGCGTTGTTTCGTGCTAGTTTTGGTGGCACGCGTGAAATTAGCTTTGAAGAAGAAGTGGCGCTTTGCGAGCATTATTTGGCGATTGAGTCGAGCCGTTTGGCTGACAAACTTGCTGTGAGTTGGCAGCTGCCCGACGAAGATGTAATGTACGATATGGTCATCACTGTTTTGACCTTGCAGAGTGTGCTTGAAAAAGTACTGTTTAGCGTGGTAGAGATGACCACCGAAACCATTATGATTGATATCGTCGTGACCTGGCAGCAGCACCGAGTTACTATTACCGTTACTGCTCAGCTTCCCAGCAAAACGTTAATGATTAGTCATGATTTGCGCCAACATGTGGACTTTTATGTTCAAGCTGAGCGCTTAAAAATTCATTTCGGACAAAGTGCCGATATTCAAAGTACGGTCACGAGTCAGCAAATCATAACCATCATTGATTATCCCCTACAAGATGTTGGTTTGTAACCCTTTCTTAGTATTTGAATGCTTCCATAACATCTATCATGGCATACTTATTGCATCAATTATCTTATTGATGTAACCGTTACCTTATGTGATTGATAACTGGTAACTATTAATAGTGTCTAAAAATTTTTAGGTGGGCTATGCGAAAGGGATTTACATGCGAATTATAGTTTGTGATGATGAGCCATTGGCACGTGAGCGTTTGGTCAGGATTGTGCAAGAGTCAGGTCATCAGGTGGTTGCACAAGCAACGACCGGGGTAGAAGCCATTGTCGCAGTAAAAACCCATCAGCCAGATGTCATATTACTAGACATTCGGATGCCTGAAATGGATGGTGTGCGCTGTGCCCAAGAGCTTAGTGAGCTCAAGCATCCGCCGGCTGTTATCTTCGTTACCGCTTATGATCATTATGCGATTGCGGCGCTTAAAGCCAATGCTATTGGCTACTTATTAAAGCCTGCAAACAAGGATGAGCTGTTAGAGGCACTTGGCAAAGCCAAAAATCTAAACGCTGCCCAATTAAATGAAATCCGTAAGCTTGAAGACCCAACCGCTCGGCCAGTACGAGAGCATATCGCCGCCCGTACCCATCGCGGGGTAGAGCTGATTGAGTTGAAAGATATTTATTATTGTAGTGCCGATCAAAAATACGTCAAAGTTCGTCATAAAGAGGGCATTGTGTTGATTGATGAGACCTTAAAGGAGCTGGAGCAGGAATTTGACGATCGACTGTTTCGTGTACATCGCAATGCCATGATCAATCTTAAATTCTTGGACTTTTTAGAGACTGTAGACGCTGGAAATTACCAAGTACACTTTAAGGGTATTGATGAGACTTTAGCGGTCAGCCGTCGCCATCTACCCGCGTTACGTGACAAAATTCAAAGTATGTAGCTATTTAAGCTATATTAACGAGCACATGTTTTTAACAAATACCTGCTTTTAACAAATATAGGCAAGTAGCCTTTTTAAACCCTGAAGGGTCATCCCATATCATCAATCCCTTATTTATGCTTAAATAGGGGTATTTTTTTGCGTCACCATATACCGTTAATAAAAGTACAGTGAATCCAATATACAACTGGGACCAGATAGACGAGTGAGAGGTGTAGCTGGCTTATAAAAGCAGGTGCATTGAGCGAGTCTGATGCTGTAACAGGTTTGTAGTTGGTTTTATTATAGTATTAATCCTATTGAGGCCTCTTATGAGCAACTCGCAACAACCTGCTTTGACTACCTTAAATATTGCCACCCGTCAGAGTCCATTGGCATTATGGCAAGCCGAACACATTCGTGACCGCTTGCTAGCTCTGTACCCCAACTTAACCATTAACTTGCTAAAAATTGTCACTAAGGGTGACAAAATTTTGGACACGCCACTGGCCAAAATCGGTGGAAAGGGGTTGTTTGTTAAAGAGCTTGAGCAAGCAATGTATGACAAACAGGCAGATATCGCAGTGCACTCATTAAAAGACGTCCCCATGCAATTGCCTGAAGGTTTGATGCTTGGAGTGTACTGTAAACGCGCTTCCCCAACGGATGCGTTTGTCTCTAACACTTATAATAATCTTGATGAGTTGCCAGAGGGCGCGGTGGTAGGAACCTCAAGTTTACGCCGTCAGTGTCAACTCAAAGCCTATCGTCCAGATTTGCAAATCAAAACCCTGCGCGGTAATGTTGGGACACGTCTCGGTAAGCTGGATGCTGGCGAGTATGATGCCATTATTCTAGCTACCAGCGGTCTACAGCGTATTGAGTTGGACGCGCGGATTCGCGGCGAATTGGATATCAATGTTTGCTTGCCCGCTGTTGGACAAGGGGCATTGGCGATTGAATGTCGTGAGGATGATGCTGATATATTGGCATTGCTTGCACCGCTCAATGATGACAAAGCGCGTATTCGCTTAATTGCTGAGCGCGCTTTAAACCGTCATTTAGAAGGTGGTTGTCAAGTTCCTATTGCTGCTTATGCTGTGTTACATGCCGCTGATGACAGCGTCGATATTGAGAATAATTATATCGAAAACGATGATGCTGGCAATAGGTTGTGGCTACGTGGCCGAGTCGGACAAGCCGATGGTAGCGAGCTGCTAAAAGCTGAAAAACGTATTACTTTAAGCGGTACCCAAGCAGAACAAGAGGCGCAAGCCAATCAGCTCGGTATTGAAGTGGCTGACATGTTGCTCGCAGATGGCGCTGGTGCTATTTTGGCAGCGATTTATCATCCTGAGTAGCAAACATGCATCTGTTTTAAAGTAAATCGACTATAGTACTCTAATCCCATAAGCCTTATGTCGTGGTATGTTTATGTCTTGGTCATCGCCGCCCATTTATTCTAAGTCAAATCAGACAGTTGATGGTGTAGCAATGCCGCCGCAAGTGGTCATCAATACTAGGCCGATAGAGCGTGCAGCACCGCTCACTCGCCATTTACAGGCAGCGGGGCTAACGGTGGTTGACATGCCGATGTTGACACTGCAACCGCGCGCAGTTGCAGCTGAAGATATGAGACTGATGCGCCAATGGCTGGCGGGCGATTATCAAGCTTTAGTCATTGTGAGTCCAACAGCGGCTGCTGCAGGCCTAGCGGTTTGGCAAGCGCTTGCGCATGATCTTGCACATGAGCATGAGATAGACACTCAGTATGATAACGCTGCTACTCAGTACGATAACGCTGCTCAAAGTAATCAGCAGCAGAGTGACTCTGCTGCACGTTTAAATTCAGGAATAGAAGTATCAGGCGCGCACAATCATTTGAGTCATATCATTGCCGTTGGTGAGGCTACCGCCGCGGTACTGCAATCTAATGAGTTGCCAGTAGCAAACCAACAGGTGCGACAGCCTGCGATTGCCAATAACGAAGGTATGCTGGCTATGCCTGAGATTGAAAAGTTAAAAGCTGGTGATAAGGTGCTGATATGGCGTGGACTTGGCGGACGCCGACTATTGGTTGATGCCTTACAAGCGCGCGGTGTGCATATCGATAGCATTGCGTGGTATGAGCGAGTGATGCCTGCCGATGCCAGTGCTCATTACCAACAGTGGCTGAAACAGTTCAGCGGGCATCATATGCCGCCACTACAGCAGCCAAAGCCTATTGTTGTTATTAGTAGTGGCACGGCTTTTGAGCATTGGGTAAGTATAGTCGGTTCAGTGCCAGCGCTCGACTCAGAATCGAAGTCAGATATAACTCTAGATGCAAACTCAAATGACAGTTTGAATGCAACTTTATATACGAATTTAAATAATAGATTGCCATTTAAGCTGTCGGACTTTGCTTATGTGGTACTAGGTGAGCGTTTAGCTCACATGGTCGCTGAGCAGCAACTGCGCTATTGGCGAGTAGAGGATCTGGCTCCTGAGACTATCCTTGCAGCAATTAAAAGTAGTTGCTAGTTTTAACCGCGACTGATTTTAACAATTATTAAAAACTTAATAGTTAATTTATTTTACCTGCTTATTTTAAGTACGTTTAAACCTATCAACAACGGTGCTGCTTTATGTCAACTAAGTTTGAATCGTCATCTAACGATCCCTCTGCCGGTCAGCAGCGCCGACAAGCAAATATCTTGCTATTGCGTCTGCAGTGGCTACTTATTCTACTGCTCATCGTAGCGTTGTCATGGCTATATATTAGCCAACAGCGTTTTCAAAATCATGTCAATGAGCGTTTGCAAAGCAACGAACAATTGGCCAGTCGGCTAAACGAAATGGACGATCGCTTATTTGCTATTAGTCAACAGAGTCTGCCACCACCGAACACTGTGGCCGGTAGCCAAGCACAAAACCAGCTGGATTTATTACGCATTCAAATACAAGCAGCTGATAGATTACTGTTAGATAATAACGATAGGGCCGCGATTGATTTATTACGTGGATTGCAGTGGCAGCTATCACAAAGCAGCAATGAGATTGCGCCAGCCCTGACGATTGTCATCAAACAAAGCTTAACCAAAGATATCGAACGCTTGCAAGCGCAAAGCTCTCAGCCCAGTCCATGGCAGCTACAAAATTTGGCGATTCAAAATATCCAAGAATTTTTACACAGCCATGAGCGTTCAAGTAGCCATGATAAGCAGGGAACTGCTGCTACTTTGGCGAGTAATAATGTTGCACTGACCCGCAGGCAACTAACGACTCACGAAGTCATCATGACCCTGAATCTAGCGAATCAAGCCAGTAATATGCGCGAGCAAGATCAGCTGGTGTCTTACTTGAGCCAAGCCCGAAACCAGTTGCAAACTTTAATTACGAATCCTTCAAGCACGCTGAAAAATCAAGCCAGCTCCAATTCCAACCCGACATCATCGTCAGCCACAAAAAGCAGTACGAAGACGTCTGACACTCAAAGTAATTTACAGACTATGGGGGCGCCAAAAAATATCTCAGAAGTGGTTGATTGGCTGGATAAACTGATTGCTAATACTCCAACACCAACGCCGCTATTGACCACTCAGATTTTGGATAAACCCAAAGGTTAATCGTTGATCGATTATTCTAAGTGCCCAGTTAATTTAAATACTAAGTTATTTGAAGTAATGGTATGTTTGGCAAATAAAAAAGTTAAGGTAAATTATGAACAAGGCTAATCAACCCTCAAGTTTTACGACTGATATGCAAGTAAATCGCGGTTCTGATACACCTGAGGCATTGGCGCGTTATCCCATTATTTATGCCCAGCCGATTCACTGGGGCGAGATGGACGCTTTTAACCATTTAAATAATGTGGTTTATTATCGTTATGCTGAGTCAGCCCGTATCGTCTATTTACAGGCGCTGGGTATGTTTGATGGCAGTATGATAACCATGCTGGCGCAGTCGAGCTGTCAATATTTACGGCCAGTGACTTTCCCTGATACTTTGTTATTAGGCGTGCGCTGTCAGCGCTTGGGCACCACCAGTATCGTGATAGAGTACAGCTATTATAGCTGTGCCCAGCAAGCAGTTGTTGCTAATGCTGAGGCGGTAATAGTACGTCTAGATAGCTTAGGCGAACAAAAACTACCGTGGACAGAAGAGGAGCGTGCGCGTTTATTAGCGTTAGAAAAAAAGGTAGGGCATACGCCTGAATTATAATCAAACCGACATATTTTCTTAATGACGTTTGCTATTGACTGTACTTAATATCAAAAGCTATCTGATATGGTTTTGATTCATAAGTAAGCCACAGAAAACAAAAAGGCACGCTAACCAATGCTAGCGTGCCTTTTTAATTTTTCACTGTGAACTGTCTTCAAAGTAGTTCATTTAGCTTTACATTTAACTTTAATGGTTTACAGTTAAAAGACTTCTAGTCTTGCTTGGGAGCATGAACAAAGTCTACAACATTCAGATCAAAACCTGACAGGGCATAGAACTTCATTGGCGATGACAATAAGCGCATGTCACGCACGCCCAAATGCCGTAAAATCTGCGCGCCAACACCGATACTGCGATAGGGCTGCTGAGCAATGGTGGAGAGTGATTGATTGTCTGATGCTTTATCCAAAGCGTCTCCCAAATCAATCGGTTGATGGCTACCAATCCACACCAACACACCACGCTCTGAGGTGTTGATTTCCTTTAAAGCCGATTGCACACTCCAGCCGCTACGTCCGGTCGTATCATTCTTAGCTGCAAACAAGTCACGCAAGGGATGAAAACCATGTACACGCACAGTACTGACACCTTCACTAACATCGCCTTTGACTAAGGCTAAATGGGTTTCTTCAGCACCAAATTCGCGGAAACGATATAAAGTAAAAGTACCGTATTCAGTTTCGAACGGACGCGACTCAATTTCTTCTACGGTTTGTTCATTAGCAATACGATAGTTGATTAAATCTGCAATAGTTCCGATTTTGAGATCATGTTCTTTCGCGAAAATCTCAAGATCATCACGGCGCGCCATCGTACCATCGTCATTGATAACCTCTACAATAACGGCTGCTGGTTCAAGGCCAGCAATGCGGGCTAAATCACAACCCGCTTCAGTATGTCCAGCACGATGCAATACGCCACCATTTTGTGCCATTATCGGAAAAATATGCCCAGGCTGGACGATGTCTTCAGGTTTGGCAGATGAAGATACGGCTGCTTGTACTGTACGTGCGCGGTCTGCAGCAGAAATACCTGTCGTCACGCCTTCAGCCGCTTCAATAGAGACCGTAAAGTTAGTGCTAAACTTCGCTTCGTTACGATCCGACATTAGCGGCAGAGCCAGCTGTTGGCAACGGGCTTGTGATAAGGTCAAACAAACTAAACCGCGAGCATGGGTAATCATAAAGTTAATATCTTCGGGGCGCACATGAGTTGCCGCCATGATAATATCGCCTTCATTTTCACGATCTTCATCATCCATCAAAATGACCATTTTACCTGCGCGGATATCTTCGATAATCTCAGGAATTGTATTTAAACTCATAGGAAGTCTCAATGTTTTATCATTTATCAATATATAAAAAGGTATGTAAAAGGGTTTATGTCCAAATCTATCTGCCTATTGTAGCAGTAGATTAGAGCCAGCGCTGTAGCTGTTAAGCAAAGCGCGCAGCAATCAAATGAAGAGAGTTATTAATCCATTGCTTTTACCAGCAATTTATAACCGTTGTAGCATTTTAAAGGTTTTCGCACGCTCTTGCTGCCTCATTCTTAGACAATAAGGTCTATTATCTCGAAAAATAGTGATGAGTATTATAAATGACAACCGTAATACAGTAGTCATCTAAGCTATAGTTAGCTTACTCATTGCTAGCCGCTTGGGTTTTTAGCCAGTCCATGAATTGCTTACTGTGTTGCTCACGCTGATTGTCCGCAAATTCATAGAAGCGTGTGCCCACTAGGTTATCAGGCAAATAAGTTTGCGCATAATAGTGATTGGGATAGTTGTGCGGATAAACATAACCTTGACCGTAGCCCTGATCGCGCATCAGCTTGGTTACGCCATTACGTAAGTGCAAGGGAATGGGTGAGGCATCTTTTTCCGCCAGCACCATCGCCGCATTAATCGCTTTATAGGTACTGTTACTTTTAGCACTAGTCGCTAAATAAACCACTACTTGTCCTAAGATAATCCGCGCCTCCGGCATGCCAATAGATTGTACGCTGCGCAAGGCAGCATCAGCCAGCAGTAGGGCATTAGGGTTGGCATTACCAATATCTTCACTGGCCAAAATGACCAGCCGCCGTGCGATAAAATCTGCCGGCTCACCGCCAATTAACATGCGTGCCATCCAGTATAGCGCTGCATCAGGGTCTGAGCCGCGCACCGACTTTATCATTGCTGAGATAATATCGTAATGCTGCTCACCATCTTTGTCATAACGTACTAGCGCAGTCTGTGCCACGCGGGCTATTAACGCATCATCGATGACAATAGGCGACTGCTTTGGATCTGCAGTTTGTACGGCAAGTTCCAGTAAATTCAGCGCTTTACGGGCGTCACCCTGTGCCAATTGACTGATAGTGTTTTGTGCCTGCAAATCGATAGTGAGACTTTTAAGAACAGTATCTTCTAAGAGTGCCCGCTGCAATACAGCAGCGATTTGCTCGCTACTAAGCGGTTCTAGGCGATAAACTTGACAGCGTGATAATAGCGCATTATTGACACTGAATGACGGGTTTTCAGTGGTTGCGCCAATCAAAGTAATGTCACCGGACTCTACTGCGCCCAATAGCGCATCTTGCTGCGCCTTATTGAAACGGTGAATCTCATCAATAAAGACCACTGGCGACTCAAAGCTTAACGAGTCTTTACTCTCCAACACCTCGCGCAATTGCTTAACCCCAGTATTTATAGCTGACAACGCATGAAAGGGACGGCCAACGGCATCGGCTAATAGCATCGCAATGGTAGTTTTGCCGATACCGGCCTCCCCATGCAAAATAATGGACGGTAGATGGCCTTGTTCAACCAAACGTCGTAATGGTGCCCCTTCTGCTAATAAATGTTCTTGACCAATAATGGCGTCAAGGGTAGTAGGGCGCATCCGTTGGGCAAGCGGCGTGTCGGCATGAAAAGGTGAAGGCATAAAATTCTCTATTATAAAGAACAGAAATCAGAAAAATAAGACAGTTTCTAGTAGATGTTGTATAGGCTAGGCTAACGCAGTTTTACGTTAAGGAAAGTCAGGTAAGTGTACAACTTATGTCTTAAACGCTTTAATTCTTAGACACTTACCCTCATTTATAGTTTATCAAAATAAATTAAGTCCAAGGTAGAGCCTTAATGATGCCCCGTCAAATACTTAAGCAGTTTCTTAATATAAACTTACGTTTAAACGGCTTAAGTTATTCGAATAAACAATCACGGCGGCTGAATGCTGGTGAAATTATGCTTGCACGCTCAGTCTTTGGCGATAGTATTCAACTTGACGAAGTGACCCTTAAAACAGCGTGGTGGGTACTCAAAAACTATGCCGTTAGTCCTAATGGTAATATATATTTTCATCCAGCCGATTGGATAGTAGACTTTAGCGAGGCTTCTATTAATAAGCAAAGCTGGCTGATTCATGAGCTTACCCACGTTTGGCAATTACAGCAGGGACTTAAAGTCGTGCGCGGTGCGCTTATCAATCGTCGGTATGATTATGTCCTAAAGACCGGCAAGTCATTTTTTAATTACGGTATTGAGCAACAAGCCCGTATGGTACAAGACTACTTTGTCCGTCGTGAATATAGGCAGGATGGTCAAGCGCTAGAAGCCTGTATTCCCTTTTTAGACAGTCACTCTGCTGTTAAGCGTAATGACGGTTCATCTAACGCTTAGCACTAATATGCACTTAGTAAATGTGTACTCAATAATAGTAATGACACTACAGGTCATATTAATGTATATCTTAATAGCTTCTATCTCAATAACCGTTAAAAGTATTTGAAATTATGATAATTTTAAAGCTTTATCTTAGTAGCTATCAACTTTTAGTTTTTAAAACAGGAACTGTGCCGTGATGTTTAATTTTTTAACACCGAAGCCCGATGCTGATTTATATAATACCGCGATAACCCCTAGAATAATGACTGCGCGTCTGCGCCAGATGCCTACTTTACTAGCGGCAACACTGGTAGGGACATTACTGTTGACAGGTTGCCAGCAGCAATCCGCCCCAGATCCCGTGGTAGATAATAACAGCAAAACCAGTGAACAAATACGCGCTGAAGATAATAAACCTGTCGTGCAAAGCGATTCGGCTGCCGCGCGTATAGAGCAGTTCCAGCCCTTGTATGTCGCCCAAGCACAGAGATTGCAGCGTCGCTTGCAAGCAGAGTATGAGTCGCTACAAGCTGCTGACGCAGCAGACAGTGAGAATAGCTTATTACCGAATAGCGCTGCTGAAATTTCTGCCAGTGACAATAAAACGGCTACTAGCCCCAGTGCCACGGCTAGCGACACTACTATTGATACTGCATCCGATGCGGCAGAAACTGATGCTGAGATTAATACCAGCACTGAGGTTGGCGAACGTGATCTAACGGTATTAAAGCGTATCAGCCTTGAGCCGCGTAAACCTGTTATATTGACTGAAGAACAAATTATCGAACGTTATCAGCAAGCGATGGAAGCGCTTTATCAGCCGGTAGCGACGCCCTTTAGTGCCCAAGATACCGATACTCTTCTTAATATAGCAACTTTAGTGCCTCAGCTGTTCGAACATGCAGAAATAGCTGGCAGAGTAAGTGCAAAAAGCCCCGTGCTGGCTCGTCTAATTATTCAACATCAAGTTTGGGAACAGATAGAAGCGCAGCAGGTGCTCGATATGCAGCAGATGAAACTGGACCAGCAGCAAGAGTTTGAAAGTCTTATGGGCAAGTTTAACGACACCATCAAAGGCTATGATGAACAAATTGCCAAATACGAGCAGACTTTAAAAGAATTTCAGTAGGCCTGTGTAAAAGACAGACGGCCTGAACAAGCATAAAAAATCCCGCACATTGGCGGGATTTTTTATTGAATCAAAGGTTATATCTTAGCATAGCTGACCTATTTACGGTCTTCAATCTTCACGAAGTCGCGATGCGTCTCACCAGTATACAACTGACGTGGACGACCGATTTTGAACGGTGCACTGTGCATCTCTAACCAATGGCTGATCCAACCAGAAGTACGAGCCAATGAGAAAATTACCGTAAACATAGACGTTGGAATACCAATGGCTTTTAGAATGATACCAGAGTAAAAATCAACGTTTGGATACAGATTACGTTCGATGAAGAACGGATCTTCTAGCGCAATTTTTTCCAGTGCCATGGCAAGCTCAAGCTTAGGATCATTGATACCCAATGCGCCTAGAACTTCATCACAAGTCTCTTTCATAACTTGTGCGCGTGGGTCAAAGTTTTTATAAACGCGGTGACCAAAGCCCATTAGCTTCACTTCACGGCTTTTTACTTTTTCCATGAATTCAGGAACATTTTCAACGGTACCGATTTCGTCTAACATCTCAAGTACAGCTTCGTTAGCGCCGCCATGTGATGGGCCCCACAGGGCTGCGATACCTGCAGCGATACAAGCATATGGGTTGGCACCAGTAGAACCGGCTAAGCGTACGGTAGACGTTGACGCGTTTTGCTCATGATCAGCATGCAAGGTAAAGATCTTGTCCATGGCCTTAGAAATAACCGGATCCACTTTATAATCAACATCCGCAGGCGTGGCAAACATCATATATAAGAAGTTTTCCGCGTAATTAAAGTCATTACGTGGGTACATGAACGGTTCGCCCTGTGAGTATTTATAACTCATCGCGGCAAGCGTCGGCATTTTGGCGATTAGACGAATAGCAGTGATCTCACGATGAAGCTCTTCACTAACGTCTAAACCTTCATGGTAGAACGCTGATAACGCACCAACCACACCGACCATAATAGCCATAGGATGCGCATCACGGCGGAAACCTTCAAAGAATTTGCGCAGTTGATCATGCACGCCAGCATGCTTACGGACTTTTTCGTAAAAGTCTTTCTTTTGCTCAGCGGTTGGTAGGTCGCCATGAACAAGGGCATAAGCAACTTCTAAATACTCAGCGTTGTTAGCCAATTGATCGATAGGGTAGCCGCGATGCAACAGCTCACCTTTACCGCCGTTAATAAATGTGATTTTTGACTCAACAGGCGCGGTCACTTTAAAACCAGGATCATAAGACCAGTAACCTGCTTCTTGTAAAGCTGCCACGTCGATAACTGGGCGTCCTAAAGTACCTTTAATTATAGGAAGTTGGTATTCCTTACCATCTACGGTTAGTTTGGCATTGGTATCAGCCATAAGTTCATCTCCATTGGTTTTAGCTTGTTAGAATAAAATTGCTACTGACGCATACCCTCGTGTCATTACTAGTCAAAGGGTCAAACATGAATTCTACTAATTCAATATTCCGGCTATATTAGCAGCAATTAGAGATGATTTGAAAAGACTTTTAGCAGCAATGTTCCTCATTCACGTGGTTTCAGGGCGTTTATCTGTTGTAATTTTTGTATCAAGATATGTCTGCTTGGTTATTTAGGGTAAAATTAGGATTTTTGCAGGCATGGAATAAAAATCACTATCACTATAAAAACCCAGCATTTCTAACACTAGGATAGCGTTAGTTTCTTAGAGGTTTGAGGTGAAAACAGACAGAATATGAGCGGCAGACGAATAAAAACGAGGTTATAATAGTTTGAACGCGCGTAATGCTACAGATATAATATTGCTCATTGCTAATAATTTGTTAAAACTGCCCTCATATTTATTATTTAAGGGATAAATTTGTAATTATGGGCTAGGCATTTTATAATTAGAGCCATTAACTGACATTAGCTTTGTGTAAACTGATAAGCGATTATGATGTTGTATCGATTAAAGTATTGTACACTCATGTTTTCTTACAATTGAACGGCTACTTTATAAACTAAACTTGGGCTTATCGCTTGAATGTTTTTGTTATCTGTTCTATTTTTAGATAGTCGATAGTGAAGTTCACCTTAACGAGTCTGGCCTTATAGAGATGACACAGTAGGGTCGTTTTTTTTTCGTTAAGGGACACTATTAAAAATAGAATAGTTAATTTATTCAACTGCTTGATTTGATCAAGGCTTGGTTTTGACTGTGGCTAATTTGCTTGCTCTTAAATGAGGTATTCAATAGACAGTTTGTTATTCAAACCGGTCTATTAATGTAGTGATTTATACTGAACAGTTTATAGATACCTTATATGTAAGACACGATCAGTCATTTAGATTTAGCGCAAACTAAAAGAAGTCAGTTAGCTCTTCCTTACTTTATTCGTCTTGTGTGGTACTCAGTGTATTTGGTAGATGATCGCCAAATACACTGAGTAACTATCGGACATAACCGCAAAAGGATGCCCGCTGTGAAAAGCAACCGACCTATTAATCTGCCTTTGAGCCAAGTGATTAGCGTTAACAGCTCACCAATTGCGATTGCCTCAATCTTGCATCGTATATCTGGCATTATGTTATTTTTACTTATTCCTGTCATGCTGTGGATACTGCAGAATTCTTTGGCATCGCCTGAGAGTTTTGCGACCGTGTTTGACAATGTACTCGTGCGCTTTTTGGCGTGGATCTTCGTTGCGGCCATTGCTTATCACTTTGTGATGGGTATCAAGCATCTATTTGCTGATAATGGCAGTAACGAAGAGCTGAAATCTGCACGTATGGTGACCGTGGTCAGCTTCGTGATTGCAGCGATTCTAATTGTCGTGTCATTTATATGGGTGATGTTCTAATGAGTAAAAATAATTCAGGAATCAAAAGCGCCACCGGTCTGACAGGGTCAGGCACACGTGACTGGATAGTCCAGCGTATTAGTGCTGTGGTCTTAGCGGTCTATAGCGTTGTGCTACTTGGCTTCTTTTTGATCCACGGTAATGTGGACTTTTTTGAGTGGTCAGCATTTATGACCAGCTTGCCAATGCGTTTATTCAGCCTAGTCGCTATTATCGCTTTAGCCGGTCATGCTTGGGTGGGAATGTGGACGGTATTTACGGACTACATTACCACTGGCAAAATGGGTTCAAGCGCTGCAGGTCTACGTTTGGTGTTACAGTCATTAATGATTATCGCCATTTTAGTTTTTCTATTCTGGGGCATCATGATTTTTTGGGGTAATGGCTTCGGTATCGTTGCGGTTTAACCTTTAAAGTTTGAAACCTTATAAACTCTGAATATATGGTCTGAATAGTATAAATAATGACGGACTGATTGGTCAGTTTTATTGGCTGATAAAGTATTTAAAAACAGTCCGTTAATAGCCATATAAGAGTCATAGTATTATATCGTGTTGGCGCATGTAGTTGCTCACTTGCTTTTAAGTAGCTAGTTTGAACAACGAATGAACGAGTTAACCTTTATATAACGATGACTATATATAACGATGACTATGCAAATTTTAGTAAGTTGTTGAAGGTTGTTTATATCCTCATGGGTCATTAAAGCCTGCCAAAAACGAGTATGAAAAATACTCAGCAGTGCGACCATGGTGTCATATTAAACAATCCTTGTATTTACTTCGCAAGCATTAACAGGCATTAGGAAAACCGTAATGGCAACTAGACAAGATAATACCATTAGCAACATCAAAACCCTCAACTATGACGCGATCATCGTTGGCGGTGGCGGATCAGGTATGCGTGCCTCACTACATCTGGCCGAAGCGGGCATGAATGTTGCGGTACTTACCAAAGTATTCCCAACTCGTTCACACACCGTTGCCGCTCAGGGTGGTATTGGTGCCAGCCTTGGTAACATGAGTAATGACAACTGGCATTTTCACTTTTATGACACCGTTAAAGGGTCAGATTGGTTAGGTGACCAAGACGCTATTGAATATATGTGCCGTGAAGCACCGAAAGTGGTGTATGAGCTTGAGCACATGGGTATGCCGTTTGACCGTAATGAGGATGGTACGATTTATCAGCGTCCGTTCGGTGGTCACACTTCAAACTATGGCGAAAAAGCCGTTCAACGTGCTTGTGCCGCTGCTGACCGTACAGGTCACGCACTGCTACATACCTTGTATCAAAAAAATCTTGAGAAAGGCACTCAGTTCTTTATCGAGTGGATTGCCCTTGATTTGATTAAAGACGAAGCCGGCAATATCAATGGCGTGATCGCTATTGAGCAAGAAACAGGTACGGTTGCAGTGTTCCAAGCACCTATCACTGTTTTAGCAACGGGTGGCGCAGGTCGTATCTTTGCCGCTTCTACCAACGCTTATATTAATACTGGCGATGGCATTGGCATGGCCGTTCGTGCAGGTATTCCATTGCAAGATATGGAATTCTGGCAGTTCCATCCTACTGGTGTCCATGGTGCAGGCGTGCTATTGACCGAAGGTTGTCGCGGTGAAGGCGCAATCTTACGTAATAAAGACGGCGAAGCCTTTATGGAGCGTTATGCGCCAACCGTTAAGGACTTGGCACCACGTGATTTAGTTTCTCGTTCTATGGATCAAGAGATTAAAGAAGGTCGTGGTTGTGGTCCTAATGCCGATCATATTGTTATGGATATGACCCATTTGGGTGTTGAAACGATTATGAAGCGTTTGCCATCGGTATTTGAGATTGGCAAAAACTTTGCAAACGTTGATATCACTAAAGAGCCTATTCCCGTTATCCCAACCATTCATTATATGATGGGCGGTATTCCTACCACCATTCATGGTCAAGTAGTAACGCCTAATCTAGAAGCCGGAGCGGATGAAGAAGGCTTATATAATGAAGGCACTGTGGTTAAAGGTCTTTATGCGATTGGTGAATGTGCCTGCGTGAGTGTCCACGGTGCCAACCGTTTAGGGACTAATTCACTGCTTGATTTATTAGTCTTTGGTCGTGCAGCTGGCAAACATATCGTTGATGAATATCATCATGCGGATCATAACTATAAGCCCCTTGATCCTCGTGTACTTGATTACACTGTGAAACGTCTAGACAAACTGCAACAGTCAACGAGCGGTTACAACGCACAAGATGTGGCTGATGAGATTCGTGAAACCATGCAATTGCATGCTAGCGTGTTCCGTACTCAAGCAATGATGGATGAAGGTGTTGAAAAAATCTTAGCACTGGGCGAAAAAATTGATCAAATTCATCTGGCTGACAAATCACAAGTATTTAATACCGCACGTATTGAAGCTTTTGAAGTTGGAAACTTGTATGAAGTGGCGAAAGCGACCATGATATCAGCAGCTAGCCGTCATGAAAGCCGCGGCGCGCATAGTGTAGCGGATTATGATCGCCCAGAAGATGATGACTATGCACCAAACGGTCGTAACGATCACGATTGGATGAAGCATACCTTGTGGTATTCTGAAGGCAATAAGATTGTTTATAAACCAGTACGCAAAATTCCATTGACTGTAGATTATATTGAGCCAAAAGTCCGCGTCTACTAATTAGCTTAAAGGTTAGTAAGTAATCGGGTGTCTTTAAAGACGACTTAATAGGTACGAATAGCTTAAACGTTTTATCCCTTATTAATTTATTAAAAAGGTGACCGCCAGCGACAAGACTTAGACTATGCCAGCGCTAACGTAAAAATAGCGATGTAAGCGCTGTCAAGTTATCGGTTTTGTCTGCCCGCCATCACCTAAGTGTGGAGTTTAGCATTATGAGCCGAGGTACTCGCACCATCGAAATCTATCGCTACGATCCTGATCAGGACGCAGCGCCACGTATGCAAACTTATACGGTTGAGCTACTAGACTCAGATCGTATGTTGCTTGACGTGTTATTACGCCTAAAGAAGCAAGACGAAACCATCACTTTCCGTCGCTCATGCCGTGAAGGTATTTGTGGGTCTGACGGTATGAATATTAACGGTAAAAACGGTCTGGCATGTCTTATCAACATGAATACCCTGCCAGAAAAAGTGACCGTTCGTCCGCTACCTGGCTTGCCAGTGGTTCGTGACTTAGTGGTTGATATGAACCAATTTTATGAGCAATATGAAAAGGTACATCCGTTCTTAATCAATGACCAACCAGCGCCGCCAACCGAGCGCCTACAGTCACCTGAGCAGCGTGAAAAGATGAACGGTCTATATGAATGTATCTTATGCGCTTGCTGTTCAACCAGTTGCCCGTCGTTCTGGTGGAATCCTGATAAGTTCTTAGGGCCCGCCGCATTATTGAGCGCCAACCGCTTTGTAATGGACAGCCGTGATACCGATACTCAAGCACGTTTGGCACGCTTAGATGACCCGTTCAGCTTATTCCGTTGCCGCGGTATTATGAACTGCGTGTCGGTATGTCCAAAAGGCTTGAACCCAACTAAAGCAATCGGTAATTTACGTAATATGTTGATTGACCAAGCGGGTTAAGCTTACTAGCCATTAGATTGCTTGTTGAGTGTTTAGAAGCTGGAGAGCAAAGACTGTAACCTAAAGATAAATATTTAATTATAACCATACAAAAACACCGCTCAATAATTTGGCGGTGTTTTTTATTATCGATAAAACGAAAATATAGTCAAGCTTGGAAAAAGTAACAGAAAATGTAGAATTAATAGCTCTAAACGACAGTTGGTATAATCGACATTGCCCCATTTTGATTCAAAGCGTCGTCTAGAAATGTAAAGTTTGGGTGTAAAAAAGAACTGGTTTTCAGGTACGGCCGAGTGCTGATTTCGTTTTTACGCTTTAGAAACTTATAGTTTCACAAAATAATACCATTATCTATCACTTGAGATAAAAATATGGTTGCAAAAATGCTATCATAGTAGCGGTAAATTTTATCACCCTTCAATTACGATTTAATTGTATATTTATGATGGTGTCTCTATTGTTTGCTTCCATAGAGAGACCCATAAGCACAATTAAAACGAAGGTGATAACAGATATTTATTACGTAAATAGCTAGTATTGAACAAACAAACTATGTGAGGTAATTTTGGCATGCTACCCTAGATAGCAATGTATGTTTGGTACAGATGACAAGGCATATTGGCTATAAAAAGAAGCTTTTCACTGGCCGACTATTTGCTAGCAATTAGTCCAGTGGTAAGGGTAGTAAATGACTTAATTATAGGCCAATCGAATTAAATAACGGTCTATTATTTTTTTTATTAATGACGTTGTTAATATTTTGGTTATAGCTGATGTCATTATATATAAATTAATGTTGTGAAACGAGGCTATTAACAAGACCGGACGTTCACAAATAATTTTAATTGCGATAAAGCCATTGCATTGATGGCTTTATGCCACTACTTAACTTGTCGTTTACCTTGTAGATATTAACCACAAAGTAAATTATAAGAAAAGGGTGAAGTATAAATTTTATGTTATGACTGTTTATATATATTATGGCTGTTAATAGCTATTTATTAGCAACTATCTATAGCAGTGATGAGTAACAATAGCTTTCCTAGTAAATAGTCCCTGACGATGTACGCCAACTTGTCTAAGCGCCTAGCATACAACGGATTACATAACAATAAGCACGTTTCCATTCATTTATCTATCAAATAGACGATCATTATGAATAGTATAACTAAAGAAGCTGAAGGCGTAGACCATACTGAGCTCGCCGCTGATAACGCCCATTATATTGAATCTCTCTATGAACAATACCTAAGCGACCCGACCAGCGTCGACACGGATTGGCAAGATTACTTTAAGCAGTATCAATCCCCGAACGATGCCCAGCATAATGCGATTAAAGACCAATTCTTATTGCTTGCACGTAATCAAACGGCCAATAAAGGCAGCTCCACGTCTGAAAGCGCAGCAACTGCCGGTTCAGCCAACTGTGCAGATCCTAAGCAAATGGGCGTACAGCAGCTCATTTCTGCTTATCGTCGCCGTGGCCATCGCCGCGCGCAGCTTGATCCTTTAGAGTTGCACCCACGTGCCGAAGTTGAAGACTTAACTTTGTCTTATCATGGCTTATCAGAAGCAGATCTTGATACCGTATATCCTACTGGCGATTTGGACATTGGCAAGGCCGAAGCGCCATTACGTGAAATCATCGAGATCATGGAGCGTGTTTATTGCCGCTATCTTGGCATAGAGTACATGCACGTGACGACCAGTGTTGAAAAGCGTTGGATGGAAAAATATCTTGAAACCAATCTAGGCTATATCAAGTTTGACGACGAAAAACGTCTGTCTATTCTTGAGCGTTTGACGGCTGCTGAAGGGTTAGAGAAGTATCTAGCCCGTAAATATACGGGTGTGAAGCGTTTTGGACTAGAAGGCGGTGAAAGCTTTATTCCTGCACTTAACGAAATCATCCAACGTGCTGGTGGCTACGGTACTAAAGAGATGGTCATCGGCATGGCTCACCGTGGCCGTTTGAATTTATTGGTTAACGTTTTAGGCAAAAACCCAGCAGATTTATTTGATGAGTTTGACGGTAAGGTACAGCCAGAAAAAGGCTCCGGTGACGTTAAATATCACAATGGTTACTCCTCTAATGTGATGACTCCAGGCGGTGAGGCGCATTTGGCATTAGCCTTTAACCCCTCACATCTTGAAATTGTGTCACCCGTATTGGAAGGCTCTGTACGGGCACGCCAAGTACGTCGTAACGATACCACTGGTAATTTAGTATTACCGATTGTTGTCCATGGTGATGCAGCATTTGCCGCCCAAGGCGTGGTACAAGAAACCTTTCAGATGTCGCAGACCCGTGCTTATACTACAGGCGGCACGCTACACATTGTCATCAATAACCAAGTTGGCTTTACCACCAGTCGTCAAGAAGATGCTCGCTCAACTGAGTACTGTACTGACGTTGCAAAAATGGTACATGCGCCTATCTTGCACGTGAACGGTGATGATCCTGAATCTGTCGTATTCGCTGCACAGCTGGCATTAGATTATCGTCATGAGTTTGGCAAAGACATCATTATTGATCTTTTCTGCTATCGCCGTAATGGTCATAACGAAGCCGATGAACCTTCAGCCACTCAGCCTCTTATGTATTCCGTCATCAAAAAGCTACCGACAACTCGTGCTATGTACGCCAAAAAGCTTATTGAAGATGGTCTCATTAGTCCTGAGGAAGAAACAAAGTATGAAGACGATTATCGAGAGTCGCTTGATCGCGGCGAATATGTGGTTAATTCCTTAGTACTCGAGCCTAATAGTGAATTGTTTGTTGATTGGGAACCTTATTTGGGTCACGACTTAGTCGATGACTGGGATACCAGCGTTGATATTGAAATCCTTAAGGGCTATGGTCGCCGTATGGCAGAGATGCCAGAAGGCTATAAGCTACAGCGCCAAGTACAGAAAGTCGTTGATCAGCGCTTAGCCATGCAAACCGGTGAAGAGCCTTTAAACTGGGGCGCAGCTGAAACCTTAGCGTACGCGACACTAGTGGATCATGACAACACCTTAGTCCGTATCACTGGTGAAGATGTGGGTCGTGGTACTTTTGCTCATCGCCATAGCGAACTATATAATATCAATGATGGCAGCATGTATGTGCCACTTGCCCATATGAGTGACACGCAATCGCGTTTTGCTATTTACAACTCATTGTTATCAGAAGAAGCTGTTCTGGCCTTTGAATATGGTTATGCGACCACAGTTCCGAACGCTTTAATCGTTTGGGAAGCGCAGTTCGGTGACTTCGTCAACGGCGCACAAGTGGTCATTGACCAGTTTATCGCAAGTGGCGAAACCAAGTGGCAGCGCGTTTGTGGTTTGACTATGCTGTTACCGCACGGCTTTGAAGGTCAAGGTCCTGAGCATTCTTCAGCCCGTCTTGAGCGCTTCTTACAGTTATGTGCTGAAGATAATATGCAGGTCATCACGCCAACGACACCCGCGCAAATTTATCATGCGCTCCGTCGTCAAGCAGTGCGTCCAATTCGTAAGCCGTTGATTGTGATGTCCCCTAAGAGCTTACTTCGTCATAAACTTGCGACCTCACAGTTAGAAGAGCTGGCAAATGGTAAGTTTGAAACTATATTGCCAGAGATGGATCAGCAGAATGCCGATGAGGTAACGCGCTTAGTATTGTGTGGTGGTAAAGTTTATTATGACTTACTTGAGCAGCGCCGCGCATTAGGTCTTGACCATGTTGCCATCGTTCGTATCGAGCAGCTCTATCCATTGCCAGAGACGCGCCTAGTCGCTGAGATTGAAAAATACAGCCACTTAGCTGAGATTGTCTGGACGCAAGAAGAGCCGTTGAATCAAGGCGCTTGGTATTATTTGGCTCCTGCTATGTACCGCATTGTTGTACCACACCCAACCAAAGCAAAAGTTCTAGAGCCGGTTGCACGTCCTGCAAGTGCTGCACCTGCGACGGGTTCTGCAAAATTACACCTTCAGCAGCAACAAGCATTAATCGCTGGCAGTCTTGGCGTTAGTGTCGATGAGTTGGCTAAGTAAGTGCTACCAATATAAAACGTATCAATCGGGCGATGACAGTTAGCACTTTATGACTCAAGCTGACTGCCTATCACGACTTAATAATAAATAGTAATATCCAAATCTAAGGAGTATATCGATGGCTGAGATCAAAGCCCCCGTTTTTCCAGAATCGGTTGCCGATGGCACAATCGTTGAATGGCATGTCACTGAAGGCCAACAAGTTAACCGTGATGACCTATTAGCTGAAATTGAAACTGACAAAGTCGTATTAGAAGTCGTTGCGCCTGATAATGGTGTAGTGACCAAAATCGTCAAGCAAGTTGATGATACGGTATTGTCTGATGAGCTGATCGCAGAGTTCGAAGCGGGCGCAAGCGGTAGCGCTGATGCCAGTGCCAGTGCCAGTGCGGATGACAATAGCAGTGCTCCTGCAGTAAATCCAGATCAACCAGCTGCGCCTGTGCAAGCAAAACAAGCAGCGGATGGCGGCGAACCTGTACAGGTCACTGATAAAAAAGACAGTGTTGAAGCGGATCATAAAGACCAAAGCCCAGCGGTACGTAAAGCAGCCAAAGAAAGCGGCGTTGATCCTAAAGAAGTGGAAGGTAGTGGTCGCGGCGGTCGTGTGACTAAGACTGATATGACTAACCCAACGCTAAAAGCGGACAGTAGCATCACGTCTGATAGCGGCCGTCCAGTCGCTGAACCAACTGGCGAGCGTACTGAGAAACGCGTTCCAATGTCACGTCTTCGTAAGCGTGTGGCAGAGCGTCTGTTATCAGCATCACAAGATACAGCGATGTTGACCACATTTAACGAAGTCAACATGAAGCCGTTGATGGAAATGCGTGCTAAGTATAAAGAGCAGTTTGAGAAGCGTCATGGCGTCCGTTTAGGCTTTATGTCTTTGTTTATAAGAGCGGCTACTGAAGCACTGAAACGCTTCCCAGCGGTTAATGCGTCATTAGATGGCGATGATATCGTCTATCACGGTTACTATGATATCGGCGTTGCCGTATCATCAGATCGTGGTTTGGTAGTTCCGGTATTGCGTGATACGGATCGCATGAGTATGGCGGATGTTGAAAGTAAGATTCGTGAGCTTGGTGGTCTGGCACAAAAAGGTAAATTGGGTCTAGAAGACATGACTGGCGGTACGTTTACTATCTCTAACGGTGGTGTATTTGGCTCATTAATGTCAACGCCTATCCTGAATCCACCGCAAACGGCCATCTTAGGTATGCATGCTATCAACGATCGCCCAATGGCAGTCGATGGCAAGGTTGAGATTCTACCCATGATGTACTTGGCGCTATCTTATGATCATCGTATGATTGATGGTAAAGAAGCGGTACAGTTCTTGGTCACTATCAAAGAGCTTGTCGAAGATCCTGCGATGCTCCTATTAGACCTATAAGGTCGCAAGCTTGTATCGGCAGCCGCTGATACAAGCTTTTTACCTTTGTTAGGTTGGTTATCCTATTCATTTGAATATGAGCTATTTAGATATCAGTCATTTAGATCTTAGCTATTCTTCATATCTCATCACCGTATAGGCAATAATTTAAGTAAATCTAGTAACCATTCATCATTATCAGCGAACTGTAAACGCATATATTTTAATAAACGAAGTGATGCATTAATCTTGCGATTAACATATGGCTTGTTCACCGAGTATGGTGATTTACAACAGCATTGATTTATGAATGATCTGAGCACTACATTCAACTATAAATAAAATATGGAAGCATACTATGAAAGACAATTATGATTTAGTCGTCATTGGCGGCGGTCCTGGTGGTTATGAAGCAGCTATCCGTGCCGGACAGCTTGGTATGAGCGTGGCTTGTATCGAAAAACGTGTTTATAAAGGCGAACCAGCCCTTGGTGGTACCTGCTTAAACGTTGGTTGTATCCCATCAAAAGCCTTACTTGATACCTCACATCGTTATGAATCAGCCAAACATGAGCTTGATGAGCACGGTATCAGTACTGGTGATGTCACTATCGATATCGAAAAAATGATCTCGCGTAAAGAAGGCATCGTGAAACAATTGACTGGCGGTGTGGCTGCGTTGTTAAAAGGCAATGGCGTTGACTGGCTACAAGGCTGGGGCACGTTAGTTGACGGCAAAGGTACCGAGAAAAAAGTTAAGTTCACAGCCCTTGCTGACGAAGCAGAAAGCACCATTACTGCCAAAAATGTTATCCTTGCAGCAGGGTCAGTGCCTATTGATATCCCAGTTGCCAAAACTGATGGCGACCGTATTGTTGACTCAACTGGTGCGCTTGATTTTACCGAAGTACCTAAGCGTTTAGGCGTAATCGGTGCTGGTGTCATCGGTCTTGAACTTGGTTCTGTATGGCGTCGTTTGGGTTCTGAAGTGGTCATCTATGAAGCCTTACCAAAACTCTTAGCGGCTGCTGATAAAGACGTGGCCAAAGAAGCCGGTAAGATGTTCAAAAAACAAGGCCTTGATATCCGCGTTGACACAAAAGTGACCAATGCCGAAGTGCAGGGTGACGAAGTGGTAGTGACCAGCGATAATAAAGGCGAATCATCAGAAGATCGTTTTGATAAACTGATTGTTTGCGTTGGTCGCCGTGCTTATTCTGAAAAACTACTGGGTGATGATAGTGGCATCAAGCTGACTGAACGTGGTTTGATTGATGTTAATGATCAGTGCAAAACCAATCTTGATGGCGTTTATGCTATCGGTGACTTGGTTCGTGGCCCAATGCTTGCGCATAAAGCTATGGAAGAGGGCATGATGGCCGTTGAGCGTATTCATGGCGAAAAAGCGCAACTCAATTACGATACTATTATCAATGTTATTTATACTCATCCTGAGATTGCATGGGTTGGTCTTAATGAGCAAGAAGCGACTGAAGCGGGTTACGAAGTTAAAACCGGTTCATTTAATCTAGCGGCCAATGGTCGTGCGCTTGCCCAAAGTGAAACCGAAGGCTCTATCAAAGTCGTTGCTGATGCCAAGACAGATCGCCTGCTAGGTATGCATGCCATCTCTGTCGGCGCTGGTGACATCGTTCATCAAGGTATGATTGCGATGGAATTTGTCTCTAGTGTCGAAGACTTGCAGCTGATGACGTTTGCTCACCCAACCGTATCAGAAGCAGTTCATGAAGCCGCTTTATCAGCAGATGGTCGCGCTATTCACGCCATCCAGCGTAAAAAGCGCAAGTAAAGAACGAACGTTTTACAACCTGACGAAGCAATAGCGCTCGCCATTATATGAGTGCTATGGCTTTTGTCACAAGTGTGTGGGCAGATATTGCTACGCACTTGTTTTCACTTTTTATTAATTGTAAAAAATAAAGGATACAATCAATGAATTTACATGAGTATCAAGCAAAAGAGCTATTAAAAAGCTACGGATTGCCCATTCAAGAAGGCATTATTGCTTATAGTGGCGACGAAGCTGCGGCTGCTTTTGATAAAACCCCAACTGATATTGCGGTTATCAAAGCGCAAGTACATGCTGGTGGCCGTGGTAAAGCGGGCGGCGTTAAATTGGTTAAAACTCGCGAAGAAGCCAAGCAAGTGACTGATGATTTAATCGGTACTAACTTAGTTACCTTCCAAACCGACGCTGATGGTCAACCGGTCAACTTCGTATTGGTCGCAGAAGACATGTACCCCGTACAAACTGAGCTATATCTTGGTGCGGTTGTTGATCGCTCTACGCGTCGCGTGACTTTCATGGCATCAACCGAAGGTGGTGTTGATATTGAAGAAGTCGCCAATGAGACGCCAGAAAAAATCTTCAAAGTTAACGTTGATCCGTTAGTTGGCCTCATGCCTTACCAAGCGCGTGATGTGGCATTTAAATTGGGCATGGAAGGCAAGCAAGTTAATCAGTTCGTTAAACTGATGACGGGCGCTTATCAAGCATTCGTTGAAAACGACTTTGCCTTGTTAGAGATCAACCCATTAGCTGTCCGTGAAAACGGCGAAATCGTTTGTGTTGATGGCAAAATTGGTATCGACTCAAATGCTTTATACCGTCTGCCTAAAATTGCAGCATTGCAAGATAAGTCACAAGAAAACGAGCGTGAACTTAAAGCCGCTGAGTTTGACTTAAACTATGTTGCCCTAGAAGGTAATATCGGTTGTATGGTAAACGGTGCTGGTCTTGCTATGGCTACGATGGACATCATCAAATTGTATGGCGGCAAGCCTGCTAACTTCTTGGACGTTGGCGGCGGGGCAACTAAAGATCGCGTTGTTGAAGCATTCAAGATTATTCTTGAAGACAGCAGCGTTGAAGGTGTTCTCATCAACATCTTCGGTGGTATCGTACGTTGTGACATGATTGCAGAAGCGATTATCGCTGCTATCAAAGAAGTTGATGTAAAAGTACCGGTAGTCGTGCGTTTAGAAGGCAACAACGCTGAAAAAGGCATTCAGATTCTAGAAGATTCTGGACTGAAGCTTACTTCAGCTCAAGGCCTAGCAGACGCTGCCCAAAAAATTGTCGACGCTGTTAAAGCCTAATCCTTTAAACGTAGGCGCTTAAGCATAATAGTCAACGCGTAATAGTTTTAGCTTGGTTGTTAATATTAGACAACATTTTATATAAGCTGAAGCTATTACAAGACAACCGAATACAAGGAAAACATAATGAGTGTATTAATTGATAAAGACACCAAAGTATTGGTGCAAGGTTTCACCGGTAAAAATGGTACGTTCCACTCTGAACAAGCCATCGAATACGGCACTAAAATTGTTGGTGGCGTAACCCCAGGTAAAGGCGGTCAAACGCATTTAGGTCTGCCAGTATTCAACACGATGTCTGAAGCCATGGAAGCCACTCAAGCTGATGCTTCTGTTATTTATGTGCCAGCACCATTCGTATTAGATTCTATTGTTGAAGCAGTAGATGCAGGCGTGAAGCTAATCATTGTGATCACTGAAGGCGTACCAACTCTCGATATGCTAAAAGCAAAACGCTATATCGAAGAAGCAGACGGCGTGCGTATGGTTGGTCCTAACTGCCCAGGTGTTATCACGCCAGGCGAATGTAAAATCGGTATCATGCCAGGTCATATCCACTTGCCAGGTAAAGTAGGTATCATCTCACGCTCTGGTACTTTGACTTATGAAGCCGTCGCTCAGACGACTAAACTTGGCTTTGGTCAGTCAACCTGTATCGGTATCGGTGGTGATCCTATCCCTGGTATGAACCAGATTGATGCGTTGAAATTGTTCCAAGACGATCCACAAACTGAAGCTATCATCTTAATCGGTGAGATTGGTGGTACTGCTGAAGAAGAAGCCGCTGCTTACATCAAAGATCATGTGACTAAGCCAGTAGTTGGCTATATCGCTGGTGTTACTGCTCCTGAAGGCAAGCGTATGGGTCATGCCGGCGCTATTATTTCAGGCGGTCAAGGGACAGCTGAAGAGAAATTCAAAGCCTTTGAAGATGCAGGCATCGCGTATACGCGCGATCCTTCTAAACTTGGCGACAAGCTTAAAGAAGTTACTGGCTGGTAATATAGGCATCTGTCTATTAACTAACCTATTGCGTAACGACTAGAACTGCCTTGATATACCATAAAGACACCCCTACAATGGGGTGTCTTTTTTTGTTTTAAAAACTGCTTTGAGTGAGAGTATGAAAAATAAAATATTAGTAACAGGCGGTGCAGGGTATATCGGTTCTCATACTTGCATCGCTCTGCATGAAGCCGGCTACGATATTGTTGTTTATGACAATTTATCTAATAGTAGTCGTGAAGCTGTCAATCGAGTCTCTACACTTATTGGCGAGCCAATCGAGTTTATCGAAGGTGATATCCGTGATAGTGAGTCAATGCGCAAGGTTTTTGCGGCTCATCAGTTCTTTGGCATCATTCATTTTGCCGGATTAAAAGCAGTTGGTGAGTCTGTTGCCAAGCCTTTGATGTATTATAATAATAATGTTAGCGGCACTATCACTTTACTTGAAGTCATGGCGGAATATAAAGTTAAAAACTTTGTTTTCTCATCATCTGCTACTGTCTATGGCGATCCTGAAGTTCTGCCTATCGATGAGAATTCACCGCGTTCCTGTACCAACCCTTATGGTCAAAGCAAGCTCACGGTTGAATATATACTAGAAGACCTTGCAGTATCTGATAATGACTGGAATCTAATTACGCTTAGATACTTTAATCCAGTTGGCGCACATCCATCAGGACAAATCGGCGAAGACCCAAATGATATTCCTAATAACTTAATGCCTTATATCTCCCAAGTAGCCGTAGGGAAGCTTACCAAACTTAATATTTTCGGTAATGACTATCCTACTGTCGATGGCACAGGAGTACGCGATTTCATTCACGTTACTGATCTTGCGGCAGGACATGTTGCTGCGCTTAATTATTTAGAAAACCAAACACCAGCTGTTGGGTTTTTACCTATCAATTTAGGCTCAGGAAAAGGCAGCTCAGTATTAGAGTTAGTTACTGCTTTCACGAAAGTGTCTGGACAAAAGATTCCTTATCAGTTTGCCGATCGCCGTGCGGGTGATATCGCCAGTTGTTATGCCAGTGCTGATAAGGCGCAATCATTATTAGGCTGGCAAGCAAAGCTGTCTATTACCGAGATGTGCCAAGATACTTGGCGTTGGCAAAATATGAATCCAGATGGTTACAAAGCATAGAAAGTATAAAAAATATAAAAGTTGTCGAAAATATAATAAGTCTCGTAAAATTTATTGCGTTATATTAGTTTAATAGCGTTTCACTAGTCAGAGTTATTTTATCCCTTTAATGTAGCCTTATAATTATGAAAAAAATCACTCATGCTGTTATTCCTGTCGCCGGCTTTGGTACGCGCATGCTGCCGTTGTCGAAGTCAGTGCCGAAAGAACTATTACCACTTGGCAATCGTCCCGCTATTCATTATGTGGTCGAAGAAGCTATCGCTGCCGGTATTAAGCACATCGTACTGGTCGGTCATGCCCAAAAAAGCGCGATTGAAAACTACTTCGATATCAATGCTGAGCTTGACAATCAGCTGCGTGATAAGGGCAAAGACGCGTTGGCTGATAGCTTAAACTGGCTACCAGAGGACGTGACCGTATCTATGATTCGTCAAGGTAAAGCGCTGGGTCTTGGGCATGCGGTACTAGCAGCACGACCCATTATTGGTGACCATGATTTTGCGGTGCTATTGCCTGACGTGGTGCTTGATCCCTTTGTCACTGATGTGCATAAAGACAATCTAGCCTTCATGTTGACTGCCTTCGCTAATAACGACCATTCGCAGATATTGGTGGATAAAGTGGCTGATAGCGAAGTACATAAGTATGGGATTGCTAAGCTCAGTGATCGTTCTAATAATGTTAGTGATATTAAAAAAACTGATGTTAACGCTAGCTTTAAAGTGGCAGGTTTTGTTGAAAAGCCAAATTTAGCAGACGCGCCTTCTCGATTGGCGGTAGTGGGTCGCTATGTATTTAGCAATAAAATATTTGATTATTTAGCGAATACGACGGCCTCTGTTGGTGGTGAAATTCAACTGACTGATGCTATCGATGCATTAATTAGCCAGCATGGGGTCAATGTGACGACTATGATTGGAGACAGTTATGATGCCGGTGATATGCGCTCCTATATGCAGGCTTTTATATATTTTGCCCAACAGCAATTAGCTACCGATGAATAAAGTATTGATAAATAAAATACCGCAGGGTAAAGCGCAAAATAGCGCACGAGATTCTAAGCATTGGCCGCAATTACAGCAATTGGCAGATCAGTCGTGGTCGTTGTCGACTTTGTTTGCACAAGATGAAACGCGCACCCAGCGTTTTAGCGCCCAAGCCGGCGCGATTTATATGGATTATAGCAAGCAGTGTATTGATGACACTGTGCTGGCAGGTCTATTAAATTTAGCGGATAGTGGCGATTTATCCAAGCGTATTGAGGCGCTATTGCAAGGAGCAATGGTCAATACTAGTGAAGAACGCGCGGCCTTGCATACTGCTCTACGTTTGCCCGCCACCGCAACATTGCAAGTCGATGCACAAGATGTGGTTGCTGATGTGCATCATAGCTTGGCGCAAGTGGAGCGATTATCACAGCGTATCCGTAGTGGTACATGGCGAGGATTTTCAGGTAAGGCGATTACTGATGTGGTCAATATTGGCGTTGGCGGTTCTGATTTAGGGCCATTAATGGCCGCCACCGCACTTGATGAATGGGCTGATACAGCTATCGTGGTACATTTTGTCTCCAATATGGATGGCAGTCAGCTTGACAATTTACTTAAGCGTTTAAATGCTGAGACCACGTTGTTTATTATTTCATCTAAGTCTTTTGGAACCGTCGATACCCTCTCTAATGCCAAGACCGCGCTGTCTTGGTTACTCACTACCGCCACCCTACGTGCAGGTACTCAAGACAGTGTATTACGTCGCCACTTTATCGGTATCTCAGCAAATAGCAAAAAAATGAGCGAATGGGGTATTCATTCTGAGCACCAGTTGCAGCTTTGGGATTGGGTGGGAGGACGTTTTTCCTTATGGTCCGCGATTGGGCTAGCTATTGCCATTCGGATTGGTATGGCGCAGTTTCGTGAACTGTTGGCAGGCGCACATAGCATGGATGTACATTTTGCCAATGCCGACTTTGCGGATAATTTACCGGTATTACTAGGGTTGCTGGCTGTTTGGAACAGTACTTTTCTACATATTCATGCCCATACGGTATTGCCTTATGATGGGCGCTTGGGCTATTTGCCCAGCTATTTGACCCAGCTAGAGATGGAAAGTAATGGCAAGTCGGTCACTCATGATGGCGAGCGTGTTGACTATGACACTTGCCCGATTTTATGGGGTGAGATTGGCTCTAACGCTCAACACGCCTTTTATCAGCTGTTGCATCAAGGTACTCAGCATGTGTCTTGCGACTTTATTGCTTGCGTGCGTCATTATAGAGATGAGGTAAAAAATGCCTCGCTGCAACAGCAACATGAGCTGTCGCTTGCGAATTGTCTGGCGCAAAGTCGCGTTTTGGCTTTTGGTAATGAGGCTATCGCTGATACTGATAGTGCAGCCGCCGCATGTGACGCGGATAAATATAAGCACTATCGCGGCAATCAACCCTCAACCACGCTACTTATTGATGAGCTGACGCCGCATAGCTTGGGGGCGCTGATTGCACTTTATGAACACAAGGTTTACGTAATGGCCAGTGTTTGGGATATCAATCCGTTTGATCAATGGGGCGTTGAGATGGGCAAGCAAATGGCTGAGACCGTTTATCATGCCTTACAGCAGGACAGCGGCAGCCTCTTTGATACGTCCACCAATCAGTTGCTTGCGCATATCAGACGCTTGTCTTAGCGACTCTATTCTTAATACAAAATAGCAAAAGGTAGCTCTATGTCTTCTCCGCCCATTACGCTCGATGAAAACCCAAAAGTATGCGTCATTATTGGTCATGATATCGAAGCCATTACTAGTGCGGTTGTGCTGGCAAGCTTAGGCCAGAATGTGCACCTGTATGCCGATATAACGCTACTCGAACAACAACTACAGCAGTATGGCTTTGAGCATCATTTGCAGGCGCTGTGGCAGCTATATGTAGAACAGCAGAAAATTATTAGTCAGCCTTTACTAGACAGCGCGGATAAACTGATTAAAGCTTATGATCCACTAGCACTCTCTGAAAGTGTGCAGCGTGCTAAAAATCCGCAAGCCGAGCTGTATTGGCTATTTTTAGACAGTATTAAATCGATTTGGGTAGAGGATGAGTGGATAATGGCATTCAATCATAGCTATCAGCAGACGTGCCCAATCATCATAAGCGGCATTGAACAATTGGGTCATATCTCGGCTTTGGCGCAGCGATTACAGCGCGCATGGGTCTACTATGTGCCGTTTGTGTTTTTACAAGATGGGGAAGCTTATAGCTCAATGCTGAAACCCTCGCTATGGTTGCTCGGTGAAAAAACGGCGGATAGCAGCCAGCACTTGACTGCTTTGCAACCTTTAATCCAGCATGCCCGTGCCTATCATTATGCCGATATTGCCACGATAGAATTCGCCCGCAGCAGTATTATGGCGATGCTAGCGACCCGGGTTAGCTTTATAAATGAGATGTCACGCCTTGCCGACAGTCATCAGGTAGATATTCAGAAAATCAGCCAAATTATGGGCTTAGATCAGCGGGTCGGCAGCAGTTATTTACAGGCGGGGTGGGGCTTCGGTGGTAATACGCTACCTGCTGAGCTTGAGAAGCTTGAGCAATCTGGGCAGGAAAACAGAGTAGATATGCCGCTATTACAAGCCGTCATGCACATTAATAAAGACCAAAAAGAGCTGATATTTCGTAAGTTCTGGCAGTATTTTGACGGCTTCATCGATAATAAGACGGTAATGATTTGGGGCGGCAGTTATAAAGCGGGTTCTGGACGTACTGAAGGATCAGCTATCCATCCTTTATTAGACCTATTGTGGTCTTATAATATCCGCACACTGGTTTATAGCAATAAGGCCAAAGCAGAGCTGGCGCAACGCTATGGTCAGCAGCCATTGTTACAGTTAATTGACAGCCGTTATCAACAATTAGGTGACGCACAGGCCATTTTTATCATGAGTTGGTCGCCACAGGATAAGCTCGATATTACCCAAATTAATAACTATGCCATGCCAATATTTGATGCGCAAGCCGCCTTAAGTCGTAATCAACTTGATTTATTAATTGGTGATTATGTCGGTATTGGCCGTACTAAATAAAACGCCGATTATTAAAAGCATAAGTAGCTATTAAAAGTCTAAAAAGCGCCTGTTAACCTAACCATTAACAGGCGCTTAATATTTTTAGAAACTAGCAAATATATAGTCAGTACCAAATAAAGTAAATACACACATGGTTTCGTCTAGCTGTCAGAAATTTTTCTAGCTTGCTGTGTTCGTTTTAAAATGGCTCAACTATACTTTTAACCTCTAAAAAAACTATGCAGGTACGGCACCTTGTAGAGCAAGCCACTGCTGTATTTCCTGTACCTTCATTGCCAGTAACGGCTCATCACCCCGACTTTCAATATTAAGCCGGATTAATGGCTCAGTATTAGAGGCACGTAAATTAAAGCGCCAGTCGCCAAAATCAAGGCTTAGCCCATCTAATGTTGATTTAGTAGGATTCTGGTCGCTGAATTTATCTTCAATATCTTTAATGATAGTCGGTGCGTCATGCTCTGTCAGATGAAAGTTCAGCTCACCTGAGCTGGGATAATCGCTGATATAACCCGTGACTAATTCAGACAGGGTTTTACCGGTGATGGATAACAACTCAATGGTTAATAGCCACGGAATCATGCCGCTATCACAGTAGCAAAAGTCGCGAAAATAATGATGAGCCGACATCTCGCCGCCATATATCGCTCCTGACTCACGCATCACTTGCTTGATAAAAGAGTGTCCAGACTTGCTAATTACTGCTTTGCCAGCATGAGCATCGACGACTGCTTCAGTGTTATAAATGACTCGCGGATCATAGACGATGGATTCGCCCGGATGCTTATTTAAAAATGCTTGGGCGAGCATGCCAACCACATAGCTACCATCAATAAATTCGCCGTTTTGATCAAATAAAAAGCAACGATCAAAGTCACCATCAAACGCTATGCCAAGGTCAGCTTTATGCGTTATCACGGCTTGTTGGGTAGCGGTTCTATTGGCCAAAATCATTGGATTGGGAATACCATTGGGAAAGCTGCCATCAGGATTATGATGTAGCTTAATCACCTCAATTGGCGAACCCGCTTGCGCAAGCTTATCGACCAACAAATCAACCACAGGGCCAGCACTACCATTACCTGAATTAATAACCAGTTTTAAAGGTTTTAACTTATCAATATCAACAAAGCTCATGACGTGGTCAACATAAGCGCTTTTATCTGTTAATAGCTGTAATTTACCTTGTTTGCTGTTTTCTTCTTTATCCTCGTTTACCGTAAATTGACCAGATTCTGCCAACTGTTGAATTTCTGCCAAACCATCATCCGCACTGATAGGTTTTGAATGCTCTTTGACTAGTTTCAGACCGTTATAATTGATAGGATTATGACTGGCTGTCACTTCAATGCCGGCCAGTGCATAATAATGACTGGTCGCAAAATACACTTCTTCTGTACCGGTCATACCCAAATCAATCACATCAACGCCAGCATCCATAATACCGGCAATGGTGGCTTGTTTGAGCGGTTCACTAGAGTCACGAATGTCACTACCAATGACAATAGCTGTTTTTAGATTTTTTATGTCATCGTTAGCGCCAGCGGAGTCATAACGCTGAGATAAAATCTGCGCAAAGGCGCGTCCGATACGATAAGCGATATCTTCATCAAGGTTAACCCCAAGCTCGCCGCGAATATCATAAGCTTTAAAAGAGTCAATGCGGATGGGTGTAAAATTGTTGTGCGTAGGAGTATAACTAGAAATAGGGGCGTTATCGGTGGTAGACATAATGACGGAATTCCTCGTGAGCTTAGGTCTGAATTATAAGGTTATAAGATGATTGGCTGTGGAATAAAAGGCAAAAGTATTGGTTAAGAAAGTTTAAATGATACACTAACCGACAAACGAATAGGGCGAAAGCGTGTTGCTATCTGATCTTATATAAACTAGTTTTACATCTTCTATTCAAACCAATATTTTTTCTATTAAATAGTAAGCAAAATGCAAGAGCATCTATTATGAATAATCAAAAAGATAATGACTTATCAATTAATAATGAGCAGCAGACAATTACAGCACCGTTACCTGTGCAAGGAACACCGACAGCGAGTGGCGAATTAGATGATTTATTAGCATTAATGGCACGTCTACGCGCAGACTGCCCTTGGGATCAAAAGCAAAGCAACCATAGTTTAATTCCTTATGCTATCGAGGAGGCTTATGAGTTGGGTGAGGCTGTACAGAGTAATGATGATGAGGATATCAAAGGTGAGCTTGGTGATGTGTTATTACAGGTGATTTTTCATTGTCAGCTTTATGCGGAGCAAGGGCGTTTTGGTATTGAAGAGGTCATGACTACCTTGCAACAAAAATTAATTCGCCGCCATCCGCATGTGTTCGAGGCTGAAAGTCTTGAAAACAAGGCAGCAGTAAAAGCGCGTTGGGATGAGATTAAAGCTGAAGAGCAAGCAGAACGTTCCGCACGAGGTAAGCCTCGTCGTCGATTAGACGTTACCAAAGCGGGTAGTGCACTGATGCAAGCGCAAGAGGTACAAAAGCAAGCATCAAAATTAGGCTTTGATTGGGAAGGAACAAGTGGGGCGCTGGAAAAACTTGATGAAGAAGTGCAAGAGTTAAAAGCTGAGCTTCTAGATAGGCCAAAAGATGAGATCGAAACCAATATAAGAGACATAGAAAAAGAGCTGGGTGATTGCATGTTTGCCTTAGTTAATGTCGCGCGTAAATTGAATCTTGATGCTGAGGCCGCAACCTTGACTTGTGTGCATAAATTCAAATCAAGATTTGGCTATATTGAAGCGCAATTAGAATCGGCTGGCAAGCGTTTAGAAGACAGTAATTTAGCTGAGATGGATAGCCTATGGGAAGCGGCAAAACAACATGAATGAGCTTGTCGAAAATTCTGACGTTTCTAATACCCAACAAAGTAAGTTTTTTAGCCTCAGTTGGCTGGCTAGTATAAGTCTATGCCTAGCCATTATCTTTGGTTTTGGCAATAATACTGCCACTGCCGCCCCTTGTTTTGATAACGCCCAAAGCGCTTATCACTATTTATTGGCGCAAGAGACTGCACAGACCCAAGCGCGCGATCAGGCGCTAGTAAATATCAATCATGCCAGCGAAGGTGAACTGGCCTCGCTACATGGTATTGGCAGCAGTAAGGCGCAAGCGATTATTTTATATCGTGAGATGTTTGGCGATTTTAAAAGCGTAGATGAGTTAGAAAAAGTGAAAGGTATTGGTCCAAAAACGTTAGCAAAAAATAGGGCGCGTTTGCGAGTGCAGAATGAATATATTTAAGGTGTAAAAGTACGAGAGCGAAGATTTATTAAAGCGGTAGTTAGGGCGTGTTGAACAAATACCGTTTATGAATAAAGGCCTTTTATAGACAGATACAGTATGGCGGGTAAGGTTTTTGCAGCCACTCATGATTAATGACAAGCTATCTGTTTTACCTGCTATTACTATAGAATTTTTTTGAATTAACGATATTCATTGAATTAACGATATTTATCTCCATAAATAACATCAATATTGACAAAATAGCATGTAAGTAAATGTCATAACACACCTAGCCCGCGTAAAATTTGCTAAACTAGCGGGTACATCCGCCTGATAAACGCTGTGTTCATCAGGGGTGGTTAAGAATACCGGCGAGGAGTAGATGCATGGCCGAGCGTGCCGCCAAGCAGTTAGAACTGAATAAATCTGAATTACCCAATTCCATTACTGAAGTCATTGCCACCTTATCCCGAGCTGGGTTTGATGCCTATATCGTTGGTGGCGGCGTGCGCGATACTTTATTAGGTCTGAAGCCTAAAGATTTTGATGCCGTTACTGACGCCAAGCCGCATGAGATTAAAGACGTGTTTGGTAAGCGCTGCCGCATTATCGGTCGCCGCTTTCAGTTGGCACACGTGTACTCAGGACGCGAATTAATCGAAGTAGCCACTTTTCGTGGTCCGCCAAATAGTGATGCCAATACTACTCAAGATGGCATGATTATTCGTGATAATGTTTGGGGTGATATCAAGCAAGATTTTTCCCGTCGTGATTTTTCGATTAATGCGCTCTATTATCAGCCGCTAAAAGGTGTGGTGCACGATTTCTGTGATGCACTTGACGATATTGATAATAAAATCATTCGTCTACTGGGTCATGCACCGGTTCGTATTGAAGAAGATCCAGTACGATTACTGCGTGCGCTGCGTTTTAAAGCTAAATTGGGTTTTGAGTTTGACAAAGAGCTGTCTCAGCAGTTTCATAAAGATAATTGGGCCCGGTTAGAACAAATTTCGCCGCATCGTCTTTATGATGAGACTCAAAAGATGTTTTCCGGTGGCTATTTAGTGCCCTTGTTGCCGCTATTGTTTGAATCGGGTGCTATTGATAGTTTAATCATATATCCCCCTGCTCAGCCTAGTGCGTTAGTTAAGCAAGTGGCTATCAATACAGATAAGCGTATTGGTACAGGTAAAAGTATCAATCCTGCATTTTTCTATGCCGCTTTATTGTGGGAAAATTATCTCCACCAATTAGACAAAGCTAAAAAACGTAACTTGCCGTTCGCAGAAGCCCAGATGCAAGCCGCTTGTAAAGTTATCGACCGCCAACGTATTAAGACCGCCATTCCCAAATTTGCGGAACAATTCATCCGTGATATCTGGATTTTGCAGCCCAAACTTGCCGCTCCGCGTAGCAAGCAAATTGAGCAACTTGTCGAGCATCCACGTTTTCGCGCAGGTTTTGACTTTTTATTATTGCGTGAGCAGTGCGGCGATGCTGAGCATCCGTTATCTGAGTCTACCAATGGTATGGGAGATTGGTGGCAGACTTATCAGACTCTATCTGAAAAGCAGAAGCAGCAAGCAATTCACGACTTTGATGAGAATGTTCGCCGCGGTGCCCATAAGCGTGGTCGTGGTCGCAATCGCCAAAAGGAACAGATGACTGATAATAACGTGCCAGTGAATCAAACAGAAAACAACGCTCAAGCGAATAAAAATGACGCACAAATCAATAATAGCGGTAGCAATAAATCGATGACGGTCAATGACTCATCAAACATTCCATCGCGCCGCCGCCGTGCTGTGAGCAAACAAACCGCTCCGGACACCGCAGCAGTAGGGCAGTCATCTTCTCGTGCGAAAACACAACGGAGTCAAACGCAGAACGCCCAGCAGGTAAAACAGGACAGTAATGAGCTTGCTCAGTTACAGCAACTGTCGCTTGCTAGTAACGCGCCTAAAGCAAATCAGCGAAACTCACCTAAGGCTGCGCCACTGTTTGTGATAGAGCATGAAAACGTTGTGCCTCCATTACAAAAGCAGCTGTCAGAAGACCAAGCGAAACCGTCTAAAGTGGTTGAAACTGTGCAATCTGAAAAGAGCAAAGCACCTGCTAATAAGGTATCTGCTAAGCAGAAAGCATCAACACAGCGTGACAAAACGGACGCGAATGTTGATACCTCAAATAAAGACCAGCAGGCCCGTACCAACAGTACTAAAGCGAAGCAATCTTTTTCTGCCAAGGCAAACGCAACTCGTACGGTAGCTACAATAGCAAGGTCACCAGAATTGATGAGTAGCAATAACGAGCCCATACCGTATAAGCGTCGCCGTCGTCAGCTACATTCAGAACCGCAAGTAACTGCCGATGTTAATGCAAAGGCGAGTACTAGCAAGCAGTCGAAAAATCCAGCTGCTGCGACTAAAGCTAACAGTACGCCTGACCCTAGCAACCTTGACACTAATGGTCAGTCAAAATCTGTCAAAAAGGTGACGAGCAGACGGTCAGCAAAAACGACTGAAGAGACCAAAGCTGATAAGACTGACAAAGTGGCTGAGAATAAAAAACCTCAGGCTAAAAAACCCCAAGCTAAGAAAGCTCAGGTTGACGAGAAAAAGGTCGCTAAAGCTAATAAAGAGGCCTCTAACAAAGATCCGTCTAATAAAGGGCCTGTTCCTTCAAAACGTCGCCGCCGTCAGCCCAGTCCTGATGTAGCTAGTGATCAAGCATAACGTTGATTGTAAATCGTAGAGTAGATTATTAACTATGAGCCAACCTTTAAATAGCAGTGAACTTTACAGTCGCTCTGATAGTGACTCGGAAATGACTCGCAATAAGTGGGTTACGTGCTATTTAGGATTGGGCAGTAATCTGGTTAATGAGCTGGGCTCACCGGTTGAGCATTTACAGCAAGCGCTTGAGGGTTTACGGGAGCACGAGGGTATAAAAGCCATTCGTGTTTCCTCATTTTATGCTTCCGCACCAATGGGACCACAAGATCAGCCAGACTTTATTAATGCTGTGGTCGGTTTTGAAACCATATTGATGCCGTTTGAGCTACTGACATTGTGTCAACAGTTAGAGCAGCATGCTCAGCGTGCACGACTGCGTCATTGGGGCGAGCGTAGCCTTGATGTGGATATTTTGCTTTATGGCCAGCAGCAGATTGCCGAGCCGCAACTAACTGTGCCGCACGCCGGACTGACTGAGCGCAATTTTGTCTTGTTACCGCTACGTGAGTTAGCGTCCGAGATATTCATTGCAGGCAAGCCGATAAGCGCTTATCCATGGAGTGAAGATTGGACAGGTCTAAAGCTGCTTATAGACAATACGACAACTGAATGTCCTAAACCTTCGTACGTAAATACCTTCGTGCGCCAAGACTAGGACTGATTGATATATTTAGTGCGGTATGATCGGCAAGTTATGCCACCAGTCATGTCAGTTAGGTCTATTATGCCAGTTATTTTTATAATCGTATTTTGGCGCTTGTTCTAAATTATTTATAACCGAGTTATTGAGGGTCATATGACGACTTTATCTACCTTAAATAAATTCAAAAAAGACCGTACCAAGTTTACTTGTCTGACTTGCTATGATTCTATGTTTGCGCGCATGATGGATAAGGCGCAGATTGATACTATTTTAATTGGTGATAGTTTGGGCATGGTGGTACAAGGTCATCATTCGACCTTGCCGGTGACCGTTGCCGACATGGTTTATCACACGGCTAATATTGCCCGCAGTAACGAGCACGCTTTAATTTTAGCTGACTTGCCTTTTATGAGCTATGTGACACTGCCGGAAGCGATAGCTAACAGTCGTCAGCTGATGCAGGCTGGTGCCCATGTGATTAAAATCGAAGGCGGCAGTGAGCTATGCGAATTGGTTACGACTTTGGCGCAAGCGGGCACCCCAACCTGTGTCCATCTAGGCTTAACCCCGCAGTCAGTCAATGTCTTTGGTGGTTATAAAATCCAAGGACGCGGTGATGAAGCCGCTGATAAATTATTAGAAGATGCCAAGGCAGTAGTAAAAGCAGGAGCAGCGTTGCTAGTATTAGAGTGTGTTCCCGCTGAACTGGCGAAAGCCGTAACGCAAGCGGTCGCTGTGCCCGTCATTGGTATTGGAGCAGGCGCTGATACCGATGGTCAAGTACTGGTCATGCACGACATGTTGGGTATGGTCCATGGCCGCGTACCGCGCTTTGTCCATGACTTTTTGACCGATGAGCGCAATACTGAACACAGTATTGTAGGGGCCTTTACTCTATATCAGCAATCAGTACGTGAAGGTAGTTTTCCTAGCGCGCAGCACGAGTTTAGCTAGCTGTACTGGCTGTATTTTATAAATTATTATTAGTTTTAACCGCTCAAAATAACGGCTTAGATAAAAAAAGAAGAAGGCTCAACAATGCCCATTATTCATCATCATATCGCAGAGTTACGAGCAGCTTTAAAGCCTTATCGTAGTCAACAGCGCATTGCCTTAGTACCAACTATGGGTAATCTGCATGACGGGCATTTGGAGCTGGTCAAACTTGCCAGACAGCACGCTGATATTGTGATCGTTAGCATCTTTGTCAATCCTACCCAGTTTGGAGTCGGCGAAGATTTTGACAGCTACCCGCGCACCCTCGACGATGACGTTGCCAAGCTGGCTACGGTTAGTGCTGACTATGTGTTTGCTCCTAGTGTCGATGAGATGTATCTGGTCTTACCTTTGCTTACCTCCGTACATGCCGGGGCTATCACCACTCAGCTATGTGGACAATCGCGCCCTAGTCACTTCGATGGTGTCGGTATCGTGGTATCCAAGTTGTTTAATCTTGTCCAGCCTGATGTGGCAATATTTGGGCAAAAAGACTATCAGCAATTAGCGATTATTAAGCAGTTGGTACGTGATTTGAGCTATCCAATTGATATTATTGCCGCGCCCATTGTCCGAGCGTCTGATGGATTAGCGCTATCGTCGCGCAACCAGTATTTGAGCGACGGAGAGCGACAAGTAGCACCAATATTGCATCAAGAATTGCAGCATTTAGCACAGCAGCTTATTGATAGTAAGGATGTTGAACAAGATCTTGAGACGCTGATAGCAGAGTCTAGTAAGCGTATTACTGACGTAGGCTTCGATATTGATTATCTTGAAGTAAAAACGGCCCAGCTAGAATCGATAGTAAACAATGAAGCCGAAAAATCGCAAGCTCAAGCCCAAGAATTGATTATTGTCGTTGCCGCATGGCTGGGTCGAGCACGCTTATTAGACAATCAACTGGTAACTGTTCATTAATAGCTATTTATTGATAAAACTAAATTAGCCATTCGAAATTAAGAGTAAGTTGACGTTAAAAGCAAATTGGGGTGAGGGGTCATGGAAGCAGCAGGTAGGGATCAAGAGCACACGCTAGCGCCACAAGTAACGGATAGTAGCCTTAGTATTCTAGTCGTATCAGGGCGCTCAGGATCTGGTAAGACTTCAGTATTAAATATCCTAGAAGATTTGGGATATTATTCTATTGATAACCTACCGTTATCGTTAGTCCCTGATACCGCTCAAAAACTGATAAGTGAAAGTAGCATTAGTCGTATTGCGCTTGGCGTTGATATTCGTACCCCGCGTGCAGATTTATCTAACTTTGCGGCGACCCATGATATGCTAAAACAGACTTATGGTAAGCAGGCAGTTAAAGTGCTGTATGTGACCGCGCAAGAGGGTACTTTAATCGCGCGATTTAATGCCACCAGACGTGTGCACCCTTTAATGGCCCAAGATAGTGAGGGTGTCGATCATACCGCTGATAACTTACCTGCTGCTCTCAAAAAAGAAGTGCAGCTGTTGGAGCCAATATCTAGACGGGCGGATATTGTAATAGATACCAGTATGCTCAATATCCATCAATTAAAAGAACGTCTTCGTGATTATACTGGGGTAGATAACCAGATCGTTATCAACCTATTATCTTTTGGTTTTAAATATGGCAATCCCATTGATGCCGATTTCGTATTTGATGTGAGAGTTCTGCCCAACCCGCATTGGAATCCTGCCCTACGTAGCGCGACTGGTCTGGATGCTGAGGTCAGTGAGTTTTTTGGAGATTATCCCGAAGTGGCAGAAATGACGGGAGATATCGAGGCATTTTTAACACGTTGGTTGCCAGAATTCTTACATAACAATCGCCATACCGTGACGGTCGCGATTGGTTGTACCGGTGGCAAACATCGCTCGGTATTTATTACTGAACAATTACAGCGTAAGCTTTCGGGCAGTCTGCCACAAGGCTTGAGCGTCACTGCTAAGCATCGTGAAAAGCGCCGCTGGTAAGCGCTAAGAGTAACACCTATTTTATTATTTATTATTTTGGAAAGCTTTTATGATTGACTGGTCAGAACACGACATGCGCGTCTCGCGCACCGAACTAAAAAAAGCCCACGAGCGCCTGCAAACGCTCTCAATACCGCTGGCAAACTTATCTAAAAAGCAGCTAAAAAAGCTCCCAGCCAGTGACTATTTTATGGCAGAGTTAATGGCCTTGGCGGATATTACTAGTGCCAATGCACGTATTCGCCAAACCAAACGGGTCGGCAAGCTAATCAGCGAAGAAAACCGTCACGAACTGGTCAAAGCTTTATTTGATGCTTTTTTCCCTAATGAACAAGTCGCTAAAATTGAAAGTTGGTCTGGGCGTTTGAATATTAATGATGAGGGGACGCTTAAGCAGTTTGTTAAGCAGTACAAAGCATCGGAACGCAATAGCTTATATCAGTTACTATTATGGATTGAATACGCCAAGCATACGCAAGATGACGAGTTGATGAAAGAATCTCAAGAAGATTTGACCAGCTATATTCGTGAAGTGGCTATTTTGACTGAGTTAAAATAGCGGTTAGAAAATAGCCATCAAATAGATAAAGCAATAAACACAAAAAAGCCAATCGCTAATGATTGGCTTTTTTAATGAATTTTTAGGTGTAATGGACAAAATTCATGCTGGTGCATGAGCTAAAGCTATATACTGTCTATATTTGCAAGGAATCAAAGCCATGAATCAAAAAACTGCCCTTTTTGTGGTGACAAACATACCAAGAA
>Ga0314771_100021_pt1 | contig 136486 bp, 106 predicted proteins | sample MetaGCB42018_FD_204522 | JGI IMG/M metagenome (GOLD analysis project Ga0314771, IMG submission 204522) | Cryopeg brine microbial communities from Beaufort Sea near Barrow, Alaska, United States - CB4 2018 | ecosystem: Environmental > Aquatic > Marine > Coastal | place: USA: Alaska | collected...
CGGTAAATGAGTCGCATCAAAAGCAATGGCAAGTGTGAAGCAGTAGAATAGAAAACTAAGGTCAAAAAACCTTGGGTGAGTAGAGTATTGTCTTGACTCACCGGGAGCGTCCATATATGGCCATGTTAATTTTTGACCTAACGTTGAAAATAATAAGGATAATGGCTTAACTGAATACCGTGGAGGATTAATTTAACGCACTGAAATTAAGAGAGTTAAATAATTAGCAAATGAGCTAAGGGAACTTGCTGGCTACAGAAAAGTTGCCAGATAACAAGCGCGTATTCTCGAACTGTTATTTACTTAATAAAGAGTAACATCCCACGTGTTTGGGCTTGTTCAACACTTGGGATAAGGACGCGGCTTCGCGCGGCCTATCCTTATTTGTTAGGTTTTTATGCGAACAAGCCAATGCCAGCTTTAACGCTGCTTACAAGTAAAAAATAAATAAATAAACCTATCGATTTCTTTCTTCGCCTCGCCAATAGTTCAGTAATTACAATACCCTCAGCATTTACCAATTTAGATTGCCACAAAATAAACCAACGTATCTTTAAAGTGAATGCTTGGTTATTTATAGCTATATCTGCATTACGAAATGGCAAAAAAAGAAGAAGAGCAGAGTAAATAATTTCATCGCCTTTCTTAACTTTAAATCTAGTTGTAAAGCGGTCATATGAAACAACAACTGTTGAATCCGCGATTGTATGAGTTTGTTCCTGCGAGCGCTCGAATGCCATGATGAAAACCTAACGTTTTAGTATTTATGCGTTGCGCTGTTTGCGACGCATAAATCGCTTGTTGGACTTGGCCGATGCCTAGTCCAAATTAATTGGCATGCTTCATGCTATAGGAATTTGCTTTTTTTGATGCTGGCTCTGGGCTACAGAGCAGTTTTGAGTCAATTGATATCGAGTAGTGGGTAAGTTTTTCATTGAAATTCCTTTTCATCGTATTTTCCTATCATACATCTTTAGGTTTGGCTGATTCAATGAGGATTATACACTCAATTGAATCCTCTGTTGGCTCCGCGCAGCGGCTTAGTTCAACGCCCATATTAACTGGATTAAAGCGGTGCGCTACAATTCGCGAAGCGATGGCGCGCAGTTTTAATTCCAGTTGAATTGTCTTGTTAAATGGCTTGCTGCTTGGCTAATTTGAGTTTTTCATCATTTGTCAATTCTTTAATGAGAAAGTTAACCCACTGAGTTGAATATAAATACCCCTCGAAACCTTCAACAAAACCAGCAAACTCACCTTTAAAATTCCTATCAGTTCCTCTTGGTCGTGATTCGTAAAATTTCCAGCATTTGGTATGCAGTGCAATATTAAAATGATTAACTTTCTTAGATACTAACTCAACTACTTTTGATGGTCTCAATTTAAAGGGGTTTTCAACCCCTTTTATAAATGCAACACCTTGCTCATAATTTTGTAGTTCATCTTCAGTTAGCTTATTTACATTTATAAACTCAACCGCAAAATCAGAAGAACTTGCATGATTACCTAATTTAGGAACTAAAAAAGCTCTCACACGATACTTTTGGCTTTGAACAACATCATCATTTAAATCGTTTCTATACGTTTCCATATATTCACGGACAACCCTATAATTTTCTTTTTGGAGTTGTTTTAACGCATCAATTTGAGCTTGTTCGAAAATCCTAGTTAACTGCATAGCTATAGCTAAACTTGCAGTTAAAGCATGTTCGTCTCCAAACTCTTCAACCAGTAACGTTTCAAAATTGCTTAAAGCGGATTGACACTCACCACTAACAGCTAGATCGATAGCAGGTAAACTTCTGTGCTCAATTTTATTACGCAGACCGATTAGAAACTTGATGTTTGATTTCTCTGGAGACTCTATTCCTTTCCAGTAATTATCTGCACATTCACATAGTTCCCAAGCTTTTTCTTCTCCATCAATTAAAACAGGTTTACCAGCATCATCGAGATGAAAAAAGTTTGTGCTCCTTTTTTCAAAAACAGCATGCATGAGCGCCGTATATGCAATTACAATATTTACAATAAAACCGTAGGTTTTAAACTCAGTATACGGATTGTTGTATGTTGACACTGCAAGTAGTGCAAATTCTCTTGCTTTATGTAACAAAATTCCTTTTGAAGAAAAATCAGTTGTTTGTTGAAGCTTCTGACTATGAACAGCTCTAAATTCATCTTTGCTTAAAAATGAAATTCCAGAACTTGAATATTGGTCTCCATCTTTTTCAACGTATTGGTGCCACCGTTTTGAAGGGTATGTTCGGCACGTATCTGCTTTCCAACCTGTTTTATTAACGAGTTGTTCAATGGTAAATGCTTCACTTTCTTTTTCTTTAGTCACTAAAAAATCGTAAGCTAAATCAACTTTATCGTATCTGCTCATTGCGAGATTCCATTTGCCATTTAACGCCCAAATAACGGGCTAAGTAATAGTTGGCTAAAATAGCGAAGCATGAGCGCAGCCAACTGTTGCGTGTCACGTTGATTTACTTGTTGAACGAAGCCGCTCTGCGGCAGAAAAGATAAAAGCCCATCTTTATCCCCATCCTAAATACTTACTAGACCGTGCCTACTTTGGCATTTATCTAGGAGTATCACCATGGACACTCACGAACAACAACGCTTTGATTTTCTTTATGAACAACATCTTACCAATTTAACACTGCAAGGCAAGCGGCCCGCTACTATCGATGCCTACAGTCGCGCCGTTAGGCGCATTAGTGCTTATTTTGACTGTTGCCCTGATAACCTTTCAACCGATGATTTAAAGCGCTACTTTGCTGATTTAATTGCTTCTCACTCATGGAGTACCGTAAAACTTGACCGTAATGGTCTGCAATTCTTTTATCGATATGTCCTTAACCAACACTGGGAGTGGCTGAGTATTGTGAAGCCACCGCAGGTCAAACGCTTGCCCGATATTCTGACCCCTGCCGAAGTGTCCATCGTCATTAGCCTCACCCATAAGCTGCGATATCAAGTGTGCTTTTTAACCTTATACAGTATGGGGCTTAGGATCGGTGAAGCCATATCATTACAAGTTGGCGATATCGATTCTGCTTTGATGCAGGTGCATATTCGTGACGCCAAAGGCGGCAAGGACAGACTAGTACCATTACCACAACGCACCCTATTTGCACTGCGATATTACTGGCAAACGCATCGTCATCCTCGCCTGGTTTTTCCAGGCAAAGACGGCAAGCCAGATTCATTGATGGACCGAGGTGGCATTCAAAAGGCAATGAAAAAAGTGATTAGCGAGTGCCACATTCACAAATCCATCAGCCCACATAATTTACGTCACAGCTATGCCACTCACCTGCTAGAACAAGGGCTCGATTTACGCTCAGTACAACACTTACTGGGTCACAACAGCCTCAACACCACCGCACGCTATACCCGCCTTACTGCTATCACCCGCAAGAACACGGTCGAGTCTGTTAACCAACTTGCGGATAAGTTGGTACTGAAGTGGGAGTGTGACTCATGAAATTCATCGATATTCTACGTCAGCACCTTGATGCCTTTAATCAAACTTTTGATAGCCAAATTACGCCATCGATGCGCCAAGCCATTAATGCCATGCTCAGTTGCCGCACTAATACTCAAAGAGCCAGCCATTGGGCTTGTCAGGGTTGCCCTCATACTGCTGATTTTCCGCTGTCATGTGGTCATCGTAGCTGTCCGCAATGTCAGCACAACACCACGCAAGATTGGCTGGCTAAACAGCAGGCTAAACTCTTGCCTGTCGATTACTTTATGGTGACATTTACCTTGCCTTTTGAGCTCCGAGTTATCGCAAAATCGCAACCTGAACAGCTCTATCAAGCGATGTTTTCAGTCGCTGCCAGTGTACTGAAAGACTTTGCGCTTAACTCACCTAAGTTTGCCGGTGATATTGGTTTTACCGGCGTACTGCATACCCACAGCCGACGACGCGACTTGCATCCGCATATTCATTTCATCATCCCTGCGGGTAGTTTCAACAAAACCCAAAAACACTGGAAAAAGAACAAGGGTAAATACTTGTTCAACGCCTTTAACCTCGCCAAAGTCTGGCGTGCACGCTTGTTAGAACATCTGACACAACAGCCCACTATCACGCTGCCAGCCCAACTCCCCAAAAAATGGGTGGTAGACTGCCAGCATGTGGGTAAAGGATTGCCTGCGCTACAATATTTATCACGCTATCTTTATCGTGGCGTACTGCCTGACAAAAGCATCGTCAGTCATGTCGATGGTCGAGTGGATTTCGAGTATGAAGACAGCCAAACTAAATCGACGAAAGTCCGTACCTTACCCGCCACTGAATTTCTATGGTTAGTGCTTCAGCATGTTTTACCCAAAGGGTTAAGACGAGTGAGAGACTATGGATTGCTCAGAGGCAATGCCAAAAAACTCAGGCTACAAATACAGCTTATGCTAGCGATTGCTGGGGCGCAGTTTCAAGTAACTGAAAGCCCAATATTGCCCGAGGTAAAACGCAGATTAGCGACTCGCAATTGCCCATGTTGCCAGCAACCAATGCGCTTTATGGGAGTACTAAAACGACCGACAAACTTATTGCTCACAACCTAATGCTGAAAATGATAATAAGGATAATGTCTTAACTGAATACCGTGGAGGATTAATTTAAGATACTGAAATATAGCTAGTTAAATGATTAGCAAAGAGGCTAAGGGAGCTTGCTGACTACAAAAAAACAGCCCAATAACGATCACTTCAAACAGCGCGTGTTCTCGAACTGTTATTTACTTAATAAAGAGTCATATCACACGTGTTCGGGCTTGTTCAACACTTGGGATAAGGACGCGGCTTCGCGCGGCCTATCCTTATTTGTTATAACGGACTTTACTCATACTCTTGTTGTTGAGGTAAGTTATCAGATATATCATGCCAAGCAGCTTTGCTACCAACATAAATATGACGAGTTGGTTTTACTTTAGGATCAGTATCTAAGGTGCCAAATGGAAAACCTAAAATATCAGGATACTCATCAAATTTAGTAAATAGGCTTGAGCCACAATTAGAACAAAAACCTTTATGCTCACCTGGAGAAGACTCATAAAATTTAATAAATTTATCACCTTGAATCGTTTTCCAGCTTTCAGATGTAATTTTCGCTCTTGTTCTAAACGCTGAGGCATGTAATTTACGACACATACTACAATGACAATTTAGTACATCTTCAAATTCACCATCAATTTCATATTGAACTTGATTACACAAGCAACTTCCTTTGTTTATCACAATATTCTCCGTACGTTATAACAGCTTATTGAACAGCTCGCCAAATAAAGTCGGCTGCTTAAGTTATTGATTAATATCATCCTACATTTGCTATGTTATTGATGTAAAGCGATAAATTATTCTTTCAACAAAAAACAAACCGAGGTTGCGCGTTAAAAGTGTTCATAAAATTACCAATTGCATTTATTTTGTAATAATATCAATAAATTAAGATTACCCACATAATCCCTACTTACCACTTTAGGCTTATTTATTGAGCTGTTTTATTTAAAACAAGCCAAAACCCATTACAACTGTATATAAAACCAGCTCATTAGGTTAAGCAATCTAGCCAGTAAATAATGGGCGCTGTAGAAGAGCAATATCGATTAATTTTTATATAGGAAAGCAAAAGTAATTCAGTTAAATCTGGCTTTGGTTCTAAGTAGTTTGGGAAAAAGCGAGTTAGTTTACTTGATTGAGAATGTACAAATTCAACTCTGAACTTGAGGACGTTGAAGACTCTTTACAACAGAATGCGTGAGCAGGTAAGTCTTCTGGCTCCAATAGCATTGAGGCCGTTGAAGACTCTTTACAACAGAATGCGTGAGCCTGACAGGCCTTTCTCGCACATCTGACCTATATGGATATTGGAAATGTCATTATGATGTCGGGAACATCATTGACCATGTGCTTCAAGGCATCCTGCCTATCAGACGTCAGGCTAGCTTTCGTTGGCCAGGGTCGTTCTTTGGCATCTGACCCATATGGATATGGGAAATGTCATTATGATGTCGGGAACATCATTGACCATGCCACCACGTCATTCGTGAATCCATTCACATCAGATGCCTATCGAAAGCGTTAGCATTTTCACTCTTTACTGCAAGATGGGCCGAAGCAGGATCCAAACGAGGCCAAAAGCTGGATCAATCCCCATTACGACCTTTTCGCTCTGTTGTTTAAATCAATAGGGAAAATGTTGCGGGGCGGCAGGGCCAATTCGTTTAAAAAGAGTCAAGAGGGAACAGCCGTTGGTTTCCTCTTGGTCTGGTGTGGGTGAAGCGCCACGACGTTAGTGGCCGTAGGCCATAAACTAACCAAACTGCAAGATGGGCCGAAGCAGCCTACAAACGAAGTTAAAAGCTGGATCAATCCCCATGGCAATTTTTTCGCTCTGTTGTTTAAATCAATAGGGAAAATGTTGCGGGGCGGCAGGGCCAATTCGTTTAAAAAGAGTTAAGAGGGAATAGCCGTTGATTTCCTCTTGCTCTGGTGTGGGTGAAGCGCCACGACGTTAGTGGCCGTAGGCCATATCATAAAAAGTTTTGGGGCATAAATAGTTAGTTATATTGACTTGAAAAGGGACCGATTCAACTCTGAACTTGAGGCCATTGAAGACTTTTTAAACAGAATGCGTGAGCTTGACAGGCCTTTTTCGCACATCTGACCTATATGGATATTGGAAATGTCATTATGATGTCGGGAACATCATTGACCCTGTGCTTCAAGGCATCCTGCCTATCAAAGTCAGCCTATAAAAATTACCGCCAGACATAAAAAAGCTACCCTTTAGGTAGCTTTTACGTCGCGCAGAGAAGCTTAAAAAATTACTCGTAATCAGTAGAATAAGTTTCTTCATAGGTGTGCGAGTAAAGTTCAAACAAGTTACCAAATGGGTCTTCTAAGTACACCATTTGGGTTAGATTGTTGTCGTCTTCTGGGTGGTAGCGCATGATATCCATACGTGCTTTACCGCCATATTGCACAGTACGTGCAATTGCACCTTCAAAGTCATCTGTTTGCAAACAAAAGTGGAAGATACCAATACGGGTGAAATCAACTTCATGACGTTCTTGACGATCGACCATTTCAAACATCTCAACACCAATGCCGTCAGTCGTGACTAAGTGTGCAATGTTAAAGCCTTTAAAGCCTTCACCAAATACTGCCACACACATTCTGCCAATAGCAGTTTCACGTTCTTCTTGAACCTTAGTGTTACCCATTACCACTTTTAGACCCAGCGCTTTAGTGTAAAACTCAACCGCTTTATCCATGTCGCCAACCATCAAACCTACATGATTCATTTTCATAACTTACTCCTAAAAAACTATTGATTAATTCGTCATTTGTTTCGATGGAGTAATCTTACGGCGAACGAGACATAAACAAAAATTATCAAATATTATTAAATTAATAATTTAAATTTATGATTTTTTGGTTAGTCTTGGATTCAAATAATAAGTGCATAACTTGAACAGGTAGAAAAAATGGAAGTTAATCAAGCAATGGCTCAGCCTGAGCCAATATGACAAATGCAGCACAGCAGAAAAGCTTGAGAGCGATCAAGTAGAAATCAAATAGCAGGTTTTATAAATGAGTAAGTAGGTAAGCGCAGAGCCAAAGCTGACAGTTTATAAGCACCTAACTAATTGTGAACCGCCATATTCACTTGGACAAATACCAAATATTGTCTATTGATTGGTGAGAGGCTCATATGCTTTAGGGAGATTAATGGCTCTGTCTTTCTATTTCTAGTTCTATTAATAGTGCGGTATGTGCATCATTTGCTGCGTATTTTTTCTGATGTTCGTGTAGAGGAAATATTGACCAATTTGATTGTTGTGCGCTCTTCGATAGCCGTTGATTAAAAAACATTGCAACCGCAACTCTAGCGCCAACGCGTTGTTTAACTTGCGCAAAACGCATCACTTTTGAAGATAGTTCTTCTGTATTGACTAATTTAATTCCAAACTTTCTAAAAAGAATTTTTTTATCTTCTTTCAACCCAAAACCTACCTTTCTTATTGTTGGGTCAGATAAGATTTCTGCGATTTCAGTAAAGTTTTCATAAAATTTTGTAGGAAATAAGAATACTTTAGATTTTGTGGCTAGCTGAATTAGATGGGGTCCATCACTTACCTCACCTTTTATAAAACAAGGTTTGCTCTCTGTATCAAACCCTAAACAAGAGTGTGTTCTTAACTCCGCTATTGCACTTATCGAGTCTGCTTTGTTTGTGACAACGATTATATTCTCTAGACTAATACCATCATAAATGGGTAAATCTCGAATTTGTTCTTTTGTTGGCCTTTCCATTGGATACCCTTATTTTCCAGAGAGTAAGTATTCATCCATTGCACTGTTTACAAGGCATAAATCGCTTCTTGGATTTGCCCGATGCCACATCCAAATTATTAGGTACCGCTTTACTTAACGTAAGATGCTATAGGAATTTACTTTTTTAAGGTAGTTATTTTTTTGTACAAAACTTATTCTAATTGCTTGTTCTGATTACACCTTTTAAGGCTGGTTTTGAGGTGTTTTATCTAAAGGTTGCAGGATTCAATAACATTGAGGCCGTTGAAGACTCTTTATAAAAGAATGCGTGAGCAGGCTTGGTTCCAGATTCAGTTAAATTGAGGACGTTGAAGACTCTTTACAACAGAATGCGTGAGCCTGACAGGACGTCAGGCTAGCTTTCGTTGGCCAGGGTCGTTCTTTGGCATCTGACCCATATGGATATGGGAAATGTCATTATGATGTCGGGAACATCATTGACCATGCCACCACGACATTCGTGAATCCATTCACATCAGATGCCTATCGAAAGCGTTAGCATTTTCACTCTTTACTGCAAGATGGGCCGAAGCAGGATTCAAACGAGGCCAAAAGCTGGATCAATCCCCATGGCAATTTTTTCGCTCTGTTGTTTAAATCAATAGGGAAAATGTTGCGGGGCGGCTGGGCCAATTCGTTTAAAAAGAGTCAAGAGGGAACAGCCGTTGGTTTCCTCTTGGTCTGGTGTGGGCGAAGCGCCACGACGTTAGTGGCCGTAGGCCATAAAACCATAAAAACTAAATCATAAACAACAAAAAAAAGACCATTAACAATGGTCTTTTTCAACAACACTACTCTTGCAGCAAATCTTTACAAATATGCACTAAATCCGACTGCACTGCGGCAGCAGTCACCTCACGCCCTGCCCCTGGGCCACGAATAATTAATGGGTTACCTTGGTAAAACGCACTACGGATAACAAACACATTATCGCCGGGGGTTAAATTGGCATAAGGATGATTACTATCAACCCATTGCAACCCCACTTCGGCGTGTATCTTGCCATCGACTTTATCGAGGGAGGCCACATAACGCAGGACTTTGTTTTGCTCTGCTGCAGCCATATATTGCTGCAACAAATCATCATCTAACTCACTGATGCGGGGCAAAAAGTCTTCTAGTGATAAGTCTGCTAAGGCTTTAGGCACCAGTGAATTGAGGCTAATGTCGTCTAACTCCAATGCCAAGCCTATCTCTCGGGCCAAAATTAACAATTTTCTTTGCATGTCGCGGCCAGATAAATCATCACGAGGATCGGGCTCGGTGATCCCTAAACCGCGGGCTTGAAGCACTAATTCAGAAAAGAGTTTACTGGCGTCATAATGTTCAAACAACCAGCATAAGGTGCCCGAAAAAATACCACCCACCGCTTCAATGGTGTCGCCACTGTTGCGTAAGTCATTCAACGCATGCTGAATAGGCAATCCCGCTCCACAGCTGGCATTATAACGCCAAAATAAGCGCCGATTACTTAATTGCTGCTTTAATTCACGGTAAAAAGGTAAGGGTCCAGACCCCGCCAATTTGTTCGCACTCACAACATTAATACCGCGGGCAAATAACGCGGGATACTGCAAAGTTAATGCGGCACTGGCACTGATATCTAATGCGACAATTTCATCGCACGATAAGAGTGCTAATTGATCAAATAGTGGCTCGTAATCCCACTCAACCGCTTGCTGTTGATAGTCTTGTTGCCATGTTTCAAGGTTAATGCCGTCATTGGAGATTAAGGCTTTTTTCGAGCCCACTAGGCCAACCAGCTCAACTGAGGCTTCCAGTTCACGATTTAATGCTGGGCTGGCACGTTTAAATAAATCAATCCAGGCTTCTCCGATATTACCCACCCCAAGCAATAACACCCCAATGCGCATTCTGGGACCGGCGCAACGACGGTGCACTTTTTGGGTCAGTAAACTCACTTGGGCTTGGGGTACCAAAGTCACTAAACTTAAGCCATCTTGATAGATGGGTTTGGCATCACGACTCAGTAGCCGCGTAAAGCTGCGCTTAAAGTGATGCGCATCTGCACTAACCAAGGCGACAAGACCTAAATCGGTTTGAGTGCTCAATTCTTCAATCAACAATTCACTGCTATGCTGAGACAGCAAAACATGCACTTGTTTCTGACTTTCAAGGGTAAAAGCAAACTCAAACTCTTGCTGTGCCAGTGACCAATAGGCTAATGGCGTGATACCGGCCTGATGCAAAATGGTCAGTAATGGCTCAATGTCTGCATTCATTTTAAACCGAAATAACAGCACTTCAGTTAAATGGGTAACGACTGGCGCACTGGCCGATGAGCTTAATGGCGCGATTAAAGTAAAGTCGGTGTGCGAAGCAAAACTTGACCGCACCGCCAAGCTCACTCCGGTATTAAATAACGGCTGCAAGGTCCGCGAGTGCAGCACGGGTGAGCCCAAACGCGCCAATCTATCGGCTTCAGCTAATGACATGCTCTTAAGCAGTTTGGCATCGTTAATTTTATTGGGGTCGGCGTTAAACACCCCTTCAACGTCGGTCCAAATCGTCACTCTGTCGATGTCGGCTAAGCTGGCAATTAACGTGGCGCTGTAATCGGAACCATTGCGGCCTAATAATAAGGTATCACCTTGGCGGTTAGCGCAGATAAAACCGGTAATAACTAAACGTTGTTGCGGGTGCGAGGCTAATAAGGCTTGTACCTTGTCACGAGACTCAGCGACTAAAATATTGGGTACGGCGCCTTCATCTGCAACCAAAATAGAGCAGGCATCGACATGCGTCGCTGCGACGCCCATTTCTCGTAATAACGCCGCCATCAGGCGCGCCGACCAACGCTCACCAAAACTTACCAGTTGATTTAATTGGTAATCATTGCGTTGCGCTAGAGATAATAAACTGACTAACTGAGATTTATCGATAGACAAGCGTTCACGTAAATCACGCGCTTGTTCATTTGACAATAATTGTTCAATTAAGGTTTGTTGATAACTAATGAGTACGTGTAGTTCTTCTTGCCACAATTGCTCGCTGTCACGCAGGCTGAGTAATTTGTATAAGAAGTTCGTGGTTTTTCCCGCAGCGGATACCACCACTAAATCATCATGTTGACCATGTGTGAGTAAAATATGTGCCACACGGCGATAGCAATCAGCATCCGCTAAACTTGAACCACCAAACTTATGTAAATGACTTCGCGCCATTACTGACTCCTTAAACAACGACTGGTGTTGCGACTGCTAGACTTCTATTTTGAAATGAACAGGACTTCTCTTTTTAATTGAAGAGTGCTTCTATTTTTAAATGAAGAGTGTTGCAAGTGCATATGTTTACTATTTTACTTAGTTATTGTACTTAACTTTTGTACTTAACTTTTTTACTTAGCTATTTTACATAACTTTTTTACTTAGCTATTTTACATAACTATTTTACTTATTTTTGGCGAAATCACAGCAAACGTAAACTCGAATTAAGCTGATTTTATCGCAGCAACCGCCGCTAACCCAGCTTGAATATCGGCCACAAGGTCCTCAGCAGCTTCAATGCCAACCGATAGTCTCAACAAAGTCTCTTTAATACCAGCCTCTTGCCTTGCTTCTGGCGCCATTGCTCTGTGAGTCATAGTGGCAGGAACGGCGACTAAACTTTCCACGCCACCTAAACTTTCCGCAATACTAAATAACGATAACGCCTGTAAAAATGCCACCACCTCGGCTTCGCCACCGAACAACTCAAAACTTAACATTGCGCCAAAACCTTGTTGTTGTTTTGCCGCAATGTCGTGACCCGGATGGTCTTTTAATCCTGGATAATACACTTTAGCCACCACAGCACTGGCACTCAATAACGCGACAATCTGTTGTGCATTGCGTTGGTGTTCGCGGATGCGCACCGCTAACGTTCGCAAGCCGCGCAAGGTTAAGTAACTGTCAAACGCAGAGCCCGTCAGTCCAAGGGTGTTTGACCACCAATGCAACAACTCACCCACTTCAGCATCTTTGGCCACCACAACCCCGCCCACCACATCACTGTGACCATTAATGTATTTAGTGGTTGAGTGAATAACTATGTCAGCCCCCAGTAATAAAGGTTGTTGTAATATTGGCGATAAAAAGGTGTTATCCACTGTCACTAACGCGCCAACGTCATGGCAAGCACGACTTATCGCACTAATATCAACCACCCGCAGTAATGGATTGGATGGCGTTTCTAACCACACCATTTTCGGTTTTTGGGCAATCGCTTGGCGCAAAGCATCGGCGTCAGTTTGATCAACCACGATTAATTTAAATTGGCCTTTTTTAGCTAAATGCGTAAATAAGCGGTAACTGCCACCATAACAATCGTGCGGCACCACCAATAAATCCTCTGGGCCAAGTAAGCTTGTCACTAAGGTCATGGCGGCCATGCCGGTGCATGTCACTACGCCTGTAGCGCCTTGCTCAAGTTTGGCCAGCGCGTCACCTAAAATACATCGAGTTGGATTACCCGAGCGGCTGTAGTCAAACTCGCGCGGATTATTGTGACCATCGAAGGAATAATTAGTCGATAAATATATCGGTGGCACTATGGCACCATGTTGCGTGTCTGATTCAATACCCTGGCGAACGGCCAATGTGGCGCGTTGATGTTTAGTCATAGTTGACTCCTAAAAAATGTCACAAACACACAAAGAGATGTCTAGACGTCCAAATTTACCGAACAGAATGTCATCCGTCAACTACAATTAGACGTTTAGACGTCTAAACATCAAGAAATCTATTTACAACTAGATTAAATAGTAGCAATAATTTGACTAGAGATTGTAACCGTTTAAAATCTGCAGCGTATTTATCGTTAAGGGTAAGTTAATGACTGAATGGAATGGCGACTATATTAGTCCATATGCCGAACATGGCAAAAAAAGTGAACAAGTAAAAAAGATTACAGTTTCTATCCCTCTAAAGGTATTAAAAATACTGACAGATGAGCGTACTAGGCGCCAGATCAACAATCTGCGCCATGCAACTAACAGTGAATTGCTATGCGAAGCATTTTTGCATGCGTACACAGGACAACCATTACCTTATGACGGTGATTTATCAAAAGATGAACTGGATAGCATTCCAAGTGAAGCGAAAAAGTTAATGGATGAAATGGGTATCGAATGGGAAGAGCTCGAATAATTCACGGCAGAATGATACCATTACTGACTTTGAAACTGCCCTATTGATACCAATCCTTATTGAAGTTTACTCTTTTAGCGAAAATGATTAGCGTGATATTTGAAGCTGTCTTTTGAAGCCATAGTCGCTCTGGGAAACAGCTCCTGCATTGCTCTAGCGCCTGCATCGATGCCGTCGTAGGTCAAAAATGACTAATAAAGACGAGCACGCTAATAAATTCGCCCTTCGGGGCGGTGTTACAACACCCATTACTGCCTCAAATGCCTTCAATGTAGATGACTAGATTGAAGGCATTTGAATTGTACTTGGCGCTGTGACGACGCCTAAAAAAGAGCAAACTTCAAGGTGAATGGGTATACGCAGTGATGTTTTTAAAGAGAACTTATGATGTCATTTATCGATCCAACCACCTTGATACTGGTATCAGTTATCGTATTTTTTGGCGCGCTAACCCAAAGCTTAATTGGTTTTGGGTTAGCCGTTGTTGCTACCCCGCTGCTGTACATTGTTGATCCTCAATTAATCCCAGTTCCCATTATTATCATGGGCTTTGCCATTTCTGTAATGACGCTTTTTCGAGAACGCGGTCACCTACAATTTAATGGTTTGCAATATGCCTTACTCGGGCGCATTCCTGGGGGGTTTTTAGGCGCTGGATTATTACTGTTTGCACCACAAGCCATATTAGGCTTAGTGATTGCAATTATCGTATTCATTGCCGTTATTCTTAGCGTTTTTCGCTTTACCGCCCCCATTAACCGCATCAGCTTGTTTATCGCTGGGGTATTTTCGGGCATATTTGGCAATATCGCTGCCATCGGTGGTCCACCTATGGCCTTATTGCTTGCTGGCAAAGACGCGAGTCAATTTCGAGCCGCATTATCAGCCTTCTTTGTCTTTAGCTCATTAATTGCACTAGCAATTTTAGCCATTGTCGGCTTAGTTGAACTTAAGCACTTATGGTTATCACTGCTATTATTACCCTCAGTGATTGCGGGCTACTTTGTCTCTGGCCGCTTAATTGGCCGCGTCGATAAAGACAAAATGCGTATGGTGACATTAATATTATGCAGTATGAGTGCAACGATCCTGGTGATAAAGTCGGTTAACGCACTCCTATTTGCCAGTTAATCTTTTCCAGCGAATATTGGCCAGTTAACATTGGCTAGATAATATTGGCTAGTTAACATTGGCTAGATAATATTGGCTAGTTAACATTGGCCGTTAATATTGGCCAGTTAACATTGGCCAGTTAATAATTGCCAGTTAATACCGACTCTCCCCCATATGACATGCTAATCCTAACGCCAACATTACCTTGTTGGCGCTCATTTGATGATCACAATTTTGCCGCATTTTTCTCTAGCAAATCCCTATCGGCTATTCAATAGATCGACATCACACTTATCCATTAGATTTTATTCAATTAACTTTTTTTCAATTAGATTTTTCTCATGAACATGATCTACTTCAAATTAACACTAGCTCTTTTTGAGTAACATTATTAACAGCAAATACATAAACCAATATTGCTAATGCTTAAACCTGATGATTTACAATGAGAGGAAATACACCATGAACACATACGCTAAAGTTGGTATCGCAATCGCGATGGCATTATCACTGGGTACCCAAGTAATGGCCGCCGATGGGGGTAACCCTAAAAAAGGCAAATACGTGTACAAAAAAGAATGTAAAGCGTGCCACAGTGCCAATAGCGAAGGGCAAGAACTGACCCCTATGTCAAAAACCATGGCCCAATGGGATCGCTTTTTCGCTCGTGATAAACATAAAGCTAAACCTGCCATTTTTGAGGCGCTGTCAGAAAAAGACTTGCAAGACATTCAACAGTTTTTATATGACCACGCAGCCGATTCTGAACAGCCAGCAACTTGCGGCTAAATCATAAAAGCTGAGAGCCTTTCGCTTTAAGCTAAACATAAGCCAATAAACAATCCAAAAAATTGGGGCATAGCCTCAGGGATCCTTACAACCAAAATTTGCCAAATTGACTTATTTATTTGGCAAGTTGGGGGGAGAAATACCATGCGAACTCTCATCTCAATATTAGTGGCTAACGCACTCTTTATGAGTGGAACTAGCTTTGCTGCTGACACAGATGTGCAAAAAATTGCCGATCTGCAAGAACAACTCGCTGTCATCACCGACGACCTTGATTACCTCAGTTCACGGGTTGATAAAACCGAGCGCCATACCGCACTGGACAGAATTGCAATCACAGGTGACTTTAGAACTAAAGCTCATTCATTGCATTATCAAAATGTCACTTGGAATCCCGCCATGAATGTCAATTTTTCTGACTTTGCTGCCAAAGCCATGTCAGGAGCCTTTGGCGATCCCAATAGCGCCACCTCACCATTAGGTCAAATGATGATGGCCAATCCCGACCTTGCCGCCGCCTTCCAAAGTGGCACATTACAAGGCATCATGCCCATGATATTAGGGCAAAAAACTCAACAAGATATTGATAACGATATATTTTATACCACTCGATTACGCCTAAATATTGATGCTAAAGTATGGGACAACGTCAGCTTTGCCGGACGCTTAACCATGTTTAAGAGTTGGGGAGACTCTAGTGGGGTTAAAGTGTTTGACTCATGGAACTCCTTCACCATGGACGGCACCAGTAGCGGCAGTACCAGTGGTGATGAGTTAAAAGTAGAACGCGCCTATTTTAACTGGAAAAATATTAACGATAGTGGCGTTTACCTTTCTATCGGACGTCGCCCTTCAACGTACGGCCCACCGAGCAATTATCGTGAAAATGAACTCAGAGGCGGCACACCGTCAGGTCATTTAGTCAATTTCGATTTCGATGGCTTAACCCTAGGTTACCATTTGGGTGATTTAACCGGTATTGAAGGCCAAACCGTGCGCTTTTGCTATGGACAAGGCTTTGAGTCGCAATACGGCAATGGCGAATTATTTGGTGACATAGTTACCAAAGATACTCACCTCGGCGGTTTTAATATCGATGTCATCAATGACGGTAACCACTTCTTACAGTTCACTTTGTTCGGTGCTAAAGATGTCAATGATGGCTTCACAGGCACCATGGCATTCCCAACTCAACTGGCGGGTATTTTCGCGCCGACCATGTATCAAGATATGCAAAAATTCGATAATTTCAACTTTGTCACTCGGGTACAACCCAGCGGTGTGATTGGTGATCTTTACTTAGGTGGATTAGGTTATGCCTATGAATCCAATGACGATAAGAAGTTTTTTGCCTCACTAGGCTGGACTCGTGCAGAACCTAATGGCAATGCCGGTTTATTCGGTGGCATGTTAAGCGATGCCGTATTTGAAGCAGAACTGAATAGCACGGGTACTGAAATCATTATGGTACCAAAAGAAACGGTTGATAGTGACACCAAAGATGGCTACGGCATTTATGTGGGTATGCAAATACCGGCACCCTACGGCAAATTCGGCCTGGAATATAACTACGGTTCTAAATACTGGAGCCCCTTCACCCAAGCCCAAGACGACCCAATTGGCAGCAAGTTAGCCACCCGCGGTCATGTTGCCGAAGCTTATTATATCTTTGATATTAACCCAAAAATGTTTATCAAGTTAGCCGGTTTGTATTACGACTATGAATATACTGGCAGTGGCTCACCCGTCGGTGCACCACAAAATGTCGACGATATTATGGATGGCAGCGCGTACTCAATGTTACCCGTTATCGACACCGCCTATGACATTAATGCCTCACTAACAGTTAACTTCTAACTTAAACGTCTAACTTGGTCCCCCTGAACGCAAACTCAGGGGGTAAGGACAAACATCATGAAACTATTACCAGCACTGGCTGTATTACTGTTATTAAGCAGTAGTGCACAGGCTGCCTTTAACCATAAAGAAGCGTTACCGGGACCCTTTAACAGTGGTACCGAAGTGACGCAGCAATGCATAACCTGTCACCAACAACATGCCGAAGATTTTATGAAATCATCTCATTGGACTTGGGAATTAGAACAGGAATTACCCGGTCGCACAGTTATGCGTGGCAAAAAGAACAGTATCAATAATTTTTGCATTGCCATCTCAGGTAATGAGGAGCGCTGCACCAGTTGTCATGCAGGTTATGGTTGGAAAGATTCGACATTCGATTTTAAGGATATCACCAAAGTAGATTGCTTAGTTTGCCATGACACCACAGGAACCTATGTAAAAGACCCTGTGGGTGCCGGCGAACCCTCGGACACAGTCGATTTAGCCCGCGTCGCACAAAATGTGGGCACACCTGTACGTGATAATTGCGGTACTTGCCACTTTTACGGCGGCGGTGGTGATGCAGTTAAGCATGGCGACTTAGACTCATCAATGTCGTACCCAGACAAAGCAACCGATGTACACATGGACGTCGAAGGCAACGATTTTCAATGCCAAACGTGTCATGTCACCGAAAATCATCAAATTACGGGTAATGCGATGGGAGTATCGCCCGGTGGTGAAGATCATATTGGTTGTATAAACTGCCATGATGCTGCGCCACATGAAAGCAAAAAACTGAACTCTCATACAGCAACCGTCGCTTGCCAAACTTGTCACATACCCACATTTTCTAAAGTTGAACCCACAAAAATGCGTTGGGATTGGTCTCAGGCAGGACAAGATCGTCCTGACACAACAGATGAATATGGTAAGCACACTTTTAATAAAAAGAAAGGCAGTTTTATTTGGGAAAAAGACGTTATACCACAATACTCTTGGTTTAATGGCCGTGCTGATGCTTACATGACAGGCGATAAAATTGAACCGAGCAAAGTGGTTAAACTGACCTTTCCACTCGGTGACATTCGCGATCCTAAGGCTAAGATTTACCCATTTAAAGTGCATACAGGCAAACAAATTTATGATACTGAACTCAACATTCTGCTCACGCCAAAAGTCTTTGGCAAAAATGGATATTGGGATAAATTTGATTGGGACTTAGCAGTAAAACTCGGTATGGAAGCTAACCCTGTTATGTTAGAAAAAGGACTCAAGTACAGTGGTAAGCATGGCTTTGTAGAAACCGAAATGTGGTGGCGTATTAACCACATGGTGTCACCAAAAGACAAGGCACTACAGTGTAATGACTGCCACAACAAAGGCGAGCGTTTAGACTGGAAAGCCCTAGGTTATGAAGGCGACCCAATGAAAAACAGTCAAGGTATTAAACACACTACAGCGGATTAATACTTAGATAAGCTCACTTCAACAGCGATAAGCTGAAACAAAAAAAACCGCTATCGACTTTACGATGGCGGTTTTTTTATTAGCTAATAAACGGATTACCAATCCAAGCCTTGGCACTGAATATCCTGCACCTTACCACTGACCGGATCTGTAAAACGTAAGCGCTTGGCGAGTAATTGCAGCGGTTTAGCAAAATTATCTGGCCCTTTAGGTTGCAATAGCGGATAAAAACGATCATTCATTATTGGCATTCCCAGGCTCAGCATATGCACTCTTAGCTGATGAGTTTTACCGGTAATAGGACTTAACTCAAATAAGCCCAGGCCATCTTTTACCGCCACTAAACTGATTTCAGAATGGCTATTGGCTTCGCCTTCAACCACCTGCATGGTAAAACTTGGGTTAGCCGCCACAATACGATTTTTAACAGTCCAACGAATAGGCAGAGTAGCAGTATTATCGGCTAACTCACTCACTAACGTAGACGTTAACTTGGCGATGGCCTGATAATCTTTGGTGATCTTGTCATCTAAAAACAGCTGGTGATAGGCATGTCGTATTTGCGGATTAACGGTCATTAACATCACCCCCGCCGTGTCTTTATCGAGCCGATGTGCTGGCGCAATAGTGTCAATGTGAGTGGCAATACGTAACCGATGCACCAAACACTCATTAACGTGATTTCCACCTGGGGTCACAGGTAAAAAGTGCGGTTTATAAACAATAATCGCGTTCGCGTCTTGGTATAGCACTTTCTCAAGAAACGGCACCTTGGTTTCAGCCAGCACTTCTCGGTAGTAATACACTCTAGTGGTTGCTTGATAAGCCGTATTGATATCAATTAATTCGCCATGTTGCCAATGGACTTTGCCATCCTCAATTCTTTGCCGCCATACACTGGGATCGATCTGTTTAAAATGATCGATCAAAAACTCGAACACGGTAGCGTAACGCTTACCAGCTAATTGCGCTTCTCGTGGCAGCACCACATAAGAAGGCTGAGCGGCAATGGCGGCGCAGGGCATTAAGGATGCAGACAGATCAGGCTGCACGGTATGATTTGATGAATTAGGCATAAACAACTTGGCTATAAAAAGGCTGATAAAAGACAACACGGTAACGGCTATCTTATCAGGCCAGACCAAGAATGTATCTTGATCCCCTCGATACTTCTAACATCACATCGGCGTTATACATCGACATGAGACTTAAGCAATTGCAACACAAAATCCATGGTCTTATGACAATTTGGTTGATCAACCAGTACCAATTTATCTCGATTATACATAGGCAAGACTTCTAACCAACGTTGGCTAACCCAAGTGGCATCTTCAAGATGCACCTGCGAATACAATTCCAGTAAGTCAGGATTGACTTGGTAAAATTGCTCCAGCGCGGCACTAATAATTTCAAATTCCCCAGCAATAGGCTCATGGCGCCAATTAGGACACGGTAGCGCGCGGGCAATCCAGCAACCGTTACGTTTTTTTGCAGCAGATAAAATCTTAAGCCGCTGAGAGCCTTCAACCACAATACTAAGAAAACCATCTTCTAACTGATTGAAATCAATTATATTACATTGGGTTGCTGTTATATAACAAGGTAGCTGACTATTCACTTTAAGTGCTGCAAAGGCCAAACCATAGTGGCCTTTTAATACTTCGGCAACCATACTTAAATCACTAGGAGATACCACTCGAATTTCAAGTCGACCGCCCGGCAATAACACTCCATCTTGGATAAGTAATGCCACTTCTTTTGTTTGCATACCAGCCTCCAACAGCATAAGTGAAGTTACTGAACTAAAGTCAAACTATTAAACCAAGTGTAGCAGTGGTGATTAATACAACAACTTAAGCTGCATAAATAATGCTACCCCTCAGCATAATCATAGCTTTTGGCAAAAAGCTATTTTAATAGACCTCGTTTAAATAGACCTTCTCTTAATAGACCCTCTCTTAATAGACCTAGCTCAATACGACTGTATTTCAAAAAAACTAGCCACAATAGACTCAACCGCGATAAACGCTCGATACGATCAATACGATCCATAATGCTACCCGAGGCCAGCATGTCAGCAAATTCATCAGCCAATACCTGACTTTGTTGCTCGCTTTGCTGCCCACTTTGCTGCCAAGAAGCTATGCGAGCCTCAGACTCTAACGGCTTAACATTTTCACGTTTAGGACGTTTACCTAAAGGTAAACTGGCAATAAATTGCTGACTCGGTGCTAAAACCAGTCCATTGTCATCATTGGCTTTGGCTGGTAACCCTGCTGAATATAAAAATGTTCCCACCTTTTATAAGCGGCAAGTGGATCGCGCTGCGCCGTACAGGCCAGACGCCACGCTCCGAATGGCGCTCCCATGGTATAGAGGGGATCTTCACGCCCTGAAAAAATTCGTTGAATAAGTATTTATCTAAGCCCGCTATCGCCAGCCATTTAGGCCCGCCTGATGCGGTAAAAAAGCGGCGTACATAATGAGGGATCTAAGCCATTCACTTCGAGTTGTTTGTCAGTCGTCGTGTAAGTCCAGCGAGTACATCTATGCAAACAATGTACAATCCTAGTGTTATTTGTAATGCGGTAATCGCGGTAAAACGCTATGCTCAAATACTAGCTCGCTCTTATTTTTTTGTGGTTTTTATCTTACGGAATTTCTATGATTGTTGATACTTTAGCAAATCGTCACCTCTATACTCAACTTAGCCCGAGATTAGCAACCGCGTTAACGCATCTCGCCAACACTGACTTTAGCCAACTAGAAGTGGGTAATTATCCGCTTGAAGGCAAAGATATTTTCGTTATCATTAATGATTATGAAACCAAACCCAAACACACCGAGGCTTTTGAAGTTCATCAAGAATATATTGATGTGCAATATGTGGTTAGCGGTGAAGAAGAATTTGGCTATTTACCCTTAGCCAATCAAACGCCGTCTAAACCCTATGTTGATAAACATGATTATGCCAACTTTGATTATAGATCTAACCAACACGACGCAGCATTTATTCCCTTAAAAGCAGGCATGTTCGCCCTGTTTTTCCCCGGAGATATTCATATGCCAGGCACCAGCCCAACACCACAAAAAGTCCGTAAGGTGGTGATTAAAGTGCGGGTATAACAAGATAGCCGGCGAGCCAGAGCTCAGTCCAACTAAGGATATTAGTGCGCCAATATCGCTATCTAACCAAAGTCGGCTAAAGTTAATCCATGCACAAGAAGATCTCGACATCTTTGTCCTACCTGAGCTTAAGGAAAATGTGCATTTACCCTGTGTAACCTTTTGTAACACAGCAAAGCCCCAAGACTCTCCGCTTGGGGCTTTTTTTTGCCATGGATAACGCATTCATCAGCGATAAGGCTCATGTGGTAAACTGAAACACTGAAGTTATATTTTTTAATGCGATGAAGATTAATCCTTGTTAAAATCAGGGCAACTTTATAGGAGAGAGTCTCAATGGCAATGTATGTAGTGGGTCACAAGATCCCTGATTCAGATTCAATTTGTGGTGCAATTGCATTAGCATATTTAAAAAACCAAATCGATGAACCGGCAATTGCAGCCCGTTTAGGCGAATTATCCCCAGAAACCGCCTTTATTTTACAAAAATTTGGTTTAGAAGCACCGGAATACAAAACCAGCTACGCTGGTGAAGAAGTCTATATTGTTGACCATTCAGAAATTACTCAAGCGCCAGATGATATCGCTCAAGCGACTATTGTCGGTATAGTCGACCATCATAAACTCGGTGATTTAACCACTTCTACTCCGCTAGAATGCTGGATCCGTCCAGTAGGTTGCAGCAACACCGTAATCAAAATGATGTTCGATTTCTATCAGGTAGAAATTCCAGCAAACATCGCCGGTATCATGATGTGCGCCATCTTAAGCGACACAGTTATCTTCAAATCACCGACTTGCACCACTGCCGACATCCGTTGCGTTGAAGCGTTAGCTAAAATCGCCGGTGTCGAAGATTTCAAAAAACTCGGCATGGACATGTTTAAAGTGAAATCAGCGGTTGAAGGTACACCGGTTCGCGAACTTGTTATGCGCGACTTTAAAGATTTCAACATGAACGGTAACTTAGTGGGTATTGGCCAATTAGAAGTGATCGATTTGTCGGTATTTGACGACATCAAAGCTGACTTAGAAGCTGATATTGCTAAACTCAAAGCCGAGGGTAATCGTCACAGCGTATTATTGCTGCTAACCGATATCATGAAAGAAGGTTCAGAAATGCTGGTAGCTTCTGATTTAGCCGACTTGACTGAGCGCGCTTATGGTAAGCCTACCCTTGATGGAAAAGTGTGGTTAGACGGCGTATTAAGCCGTAAGAAACAAATCGTGCCTGCACTGCAAGACGTTTTTGCAAAATAAGTCGTTGTGAACATCTCAAATAAAGAAAAAGCTGAATCAATTGATTCAGCTTTTTTTATGCTTCAACGCCTATCTATTATGTCGATTAACTAACTTGGTATATTACAGCCCCATAGCTCAATGGAAGGCTGCTCAGTGGTAGGCTCACCCACCCAATAACTCATAGAATGGCATTGTTGCCCAGCCTGAGTCGATGACACACATAGCTGATAATCGCCGGCTTCTGGCGTGCGGCCCAACTTTAGCATTGGCAAAATAGGTAAATGCGGTTTGTAGTGCCAACTGCCATCTTTTAACACCGCATCGGCAGGGATTTCCATTCCTGCGCCACTGCCTTTTACCCTTGCTTGTTCTAAAATAAAACCTTCATTAGTTAATCGATAATCTTCGGCCCAACGAATTTTCTCAATTGTGTGAGTCCAAGATAATGTCATCTGCTCAGCGGGCACTTGAGCCCAAATCGTGCCTGCTAATCCTAAACATAGCCCTAGCATTATTCGCCCTGCGCTAAACGTTTTAGCTTACGTGCACGCCATACGTGGTGCAAAATAAACGCCAGTGCCAAACCAAAACCTAACTCATCACTTAGCGGTGTTGCCATAATCAAACAGCCACCAGCAATAAAGCCTAAAATACGCTCCCACCAATAAAGGTTCTGTAATAAGTAGCCGGTAAATATCACGCCCCAAATCCCAATGGCAACCGTCGCTTTAAGGACCACATAAACCGTTTCCAGCGCACCGCCACTTTGGAGCATTAACGCAGGATCGTACACCGCCATAAACGGAATAATAAACCCAGCAATGGCAATGCGAATGGCCCATAAACTGATTTTTAAGCCTTTCTCTTTTGCGATTGGCGCCGCGGCGAAACACGCTAGGGCAACTGGCGGCGTAAGATCAGCCATAATGCCAAAATAAAACACAAACATGTGTGACACAATTAACGGCACACCTAAATCCAGTAACGCTGGCGCGGCAATTGAGCTGGTAATAATGTAGTTAGGAATGGTCGGGATCCCCATACCTAATACCAAACACGTCACCATCGTCAGCACTAAAGACAAAAATAAGTTATCTTGGCCGACAGCCAGAATATAGCCAGCAAACGTTGAAGCAATACCGGTTAGTGACACAACACCAATAATCACGCCCACTAGCGCACAAGCAATGCCTACAGGTACAGCATGGCGTGCACCTTCAACTAATGCATGCAAACATAATGTGAGAGTTTCTTTACCACCTTTAACAAACCAACAAACCACCACCAGCATGGCAATAACGCCAAACATCACCCCAATACCTAACTGGAAAAAGCCTGCACATAACACCCCTAATGCTATCCAAAAAGCAAACCGCATCGCGGCTGATGACAGGTTCAAAATAATGGCCGAACCTAAAATCACAATCGCAGTCAGTGCTAGGCCAACCATGCCAGAAAACAGCGGTGTACGACCTGAAAACAGTAAGCCAATCAAAATAAATAATGGGATGAGTAAGTACCAACGCAACTTAATTGCTGCCCACGGATCTGGACATTGGTCTTTAGGTAAGCCAGATAAATTGGCGCGTTTAGCTTCTAAATGCACCATCCAGAACACCGAACAAAAATACAATACTGCAGGGATCATCGCCGCTTTAGCAATTTCAATAAATTGCACATTAATGGTTTCAGCCATAATAAAGGCTACCGCGCCCATAATCGGCGGCATAATTTGGCTGCCCATACTGGATGTGGCTTCTACCCCCCCCGCAAAAGCAGACCGATAACCAAAACGCTTCATTAACGGAATAGTAAACTGGCCAGTGGTGACCACATTGGCAACCCCTGAGCCAGTAATGGTGCCCATAAGCGCCGAAGACACCACCGACACTTTTGCAGGCCCACCCACTTTATGGCCAAATAGGCCCATGGCAAAATCGGTAAATAAGCGGATCATGCCTGCTTGTTCTAAAAAGGCACCAAACAGAATAAACAAGAAAATATAGGTCGCTGATACATAGGTTGGCGTGCCGTATAAGCCTTCGGTACCAAAGGCCAACTGGTTAACTATTTGGTCGAAACCATAACCTCGATGCATCAATTCACCGGGTAAATACTCACCAAACAAACCATAGGCTAAAAACAAACCACAAATGATCGGCAAGGCAATCCCCATCACTCGTCTTGCGGCTTCAAACACTAAAGCCACTAACACCACACCAATAATCATGTCATTTTGGGTTAAGTCACCGGAACGTTGAATTAAGTCGGCTTCAAACACCCATTGATAAGCCGCGGTGGCCATACCGGCTAAGCCAAGTACCCATGCTAAAGGTTGCCATGGCTGACTCTTGCCTATACCTGGATAGCTAATAAACACCACTAATAGTAAAAAACCCACGTGTACGGCGCGTAATACTTGTGTCGAAACTGGATGAAATGCCGCGGTGGTAATTTGGAAGATAGAAAAAATCAGTGCAACTGCAAACAAGGCTTTTGGCCAGTTGCGAGTGTCGGCACTTAAGCCTTGCTCTGGCTCGCTAGTTTGGATTGGATCGCTCATGGTATGCCTCTACACTGACAACAACTAAAGAGCCTCGGCTCAGATAAAAGATGAGAAAACTGATTGAACATGGCGTGACTCAATCAAGTCACTTGTTATCCACAACAGACGTTAGCAAATAGGGTTAAAAGACAGATATAAATGAGCGCTTGTATGGTTAAGCCAAACAAGCGCGGGTAAAATGATGGATAACTTATAGTGCATTTACTTCTTTGTAATAACGCTCTGCACCAGGGTGTAATGGAATAGGCAGATTTTTGGCCGCTGTGTCTAAACGGATGGCTTTAGCAGCAGAATGCGCGGTACCTAAACGATCTAAGTTCTCAAACATCAGCTTAGTCATTTGATAGGCAATCTCATCAGACACCCCACTGTGGCTGACGAGCAAATTTTGAATTGCCACCGTACTAATGTCGGTGGTTTGACCGTCATAGGTGTTGGCCGTTATCACCCCAACTTGATAAGCAGGATTATTAATTTTGGCCACCACATCTGCCGGAATGGCGACAAAGTTGATATCCATGGTTGCGGCTAAATCGCGAATGGCCGCCATCCCTAAACCAGATGATTGTAACGTTGCATCCAATTGACGGTTTTTAATCAGCTCAACAGATTCGGCATAAGGCAAAAATTCCACTTTATCCATATCGTCATAACTTAGCCCTGCAGCTGCAAAAATGGCGCGCGCGTTGAGTTCAGTCCCAGATTTAGGCGCCCCCACTGAAATACGCTTGCCTTTTAAATCTGCAAGGCTATTAATCCCAGCATCTTTATTGGCGACAATTTGGATAAAATTAGAATAAGTTGCGGCAATAACACGTAACTTGTTAAGCGGTGCTTTAAAACCGGCTTCGGTATCACCTTCCCACGCAGCCGATACTGAATCCCCTAGTGCAAGCGCTAATTCACCACGCCCGGCTTGCAATAAATTGAGGTTTTCCACCGAGGCTTTAGTCGCTTGAACTGAGGTTTTAGATCCCTCGATACCATTGCTGTACAGCTGAGATAACGCCACACCAATAGGATAGTAAACGCCACTGGTGCCGCCAGTGAGAATATTAATAAATGTCGGCGCGGCCATGACAGCCGTACTAATAGACAGCGCTGCCACCGCGCCAATCATGCAAAAACGTTTGGTTAATTTCATTTTGCAATATCCTTACTTTTTTATGGTTAGCTACTTTATTATAGTTAGATACTTTATTGTTACACTACATTAACATTGTCACTCCCTTAGTCCTATATAGACTAAAGACTAATGCTGATGTAAAAAGTTACCCTTCTCAGGCCCTTTCGATGCGACTGATGTTGTTACCCTTGATGGCTAATAAGGCAAAATATTATGACGTTTCAGCGACAATAAAGTGATATTTTGGTTGGTCATCACATGCAATTTTGATGTTATTAGACCTGAGCGGTCATAATCCCCGCCTTTTCCCTAGCGTCTATTATGGCAAGGCAATAGGCGTGTCGACATTATTGGGTACTATTAAATTAGGTAACTATTAAATAAGGTAACTATTAAATTGAGTAAGCATAAAATTGAGTAGGCATAAAAAAGGTGCCAATGATAAGGCACCTTTTCAATCAATATTTTGTTTATTATCATCAAGTAACACCACCACACACTATCGCGATAGTGAATCAACGGTTAACAATGAGGTCCACAATGGCTAACACCACACTTTATTATGTTCACGATCCTATGTGCAGTTGGTGTTGGGGATATCGCCCCACATGGGACGCCCTGCAAGTTCAACTACAACAACAGTTTGGCCAGCAATTAAGTCTACAGTATCTAGTGGGGGGCTTAGCGCCCGACTCCGACCAACCAATGCCACAACCCATGCAACAAATGTTACAACAAACCTGGCAAAAAATTACTCAACAGCTGGGAACCGAGTTTAATCACGACTTTTGGCAGCATTGTCAACCTAGGCGTTCAACTTACCCCGCATGCAGAGCCAGCATCATTGCGCGCCAATATGGGCTTGAGCAACAAATGATCAACGCCATTCAGCAAGCTTATTACCTGAACGCGCGTAATCCATCTGATGTTGATACTTTAATATCGATTGCGACTCAATTAGGGATCCCCGCAGATCGTTTCACAGAGCAATTAAGCGCAGATGAAACAGAAGCGCAATTGATGCAAGACATCAATGTTGCCCGCCAACTTCCCATCCAAGGGTTTCCCTCATTAGTGTTAATGGTCGATAACAATCCCTATCCTATTAGGCTTGATTATCATCAATGGCAAACCAGTTTGGCAGATATACAGACCCTCTTGTTAACGACCCAATCGCGTTGAGGAACTGATACAAACATATAAGGCCGTCATGACTTAATGACTCGGTACACCGACATAAGGTCAACGTGCCTTAAGGTATAAAGTATGCACGACCTTGATTAGCCTTTGGCCTTAATATCCAATATCCTATACTCTTGCACGTCAAAGACGACAAAGCCCCACACAGGTCCGTTAAACATAACATGAGGCAGTGAATGACAGATCGTAAACGAGGTTTTTTCGGTTGGACATGGTTTGTCATATGCCGTTGTTTGCTATTACTGGCGCTATTGTTACTGCTGCTTAGATTTGTGCCGCCACCGACGACGTCATTTATGCTGCAAAGCGCTTATCCAGTGAGTCAGCACTGGGTAAGCATTGATGAACTGCCGGCGCACATGCCCCTGGCCGTGGTTGCCGCAGAAGATCAGCTGTTTCCAGAGCACTTGGGGGTTGATGTTAACTCCATCAGTAAAGCCCTTAACCAGTACGACGATGGCGATGACCTGCGTGGCGCCAGTACCATCACCCAACAAACCGCGAAAAACCTGTTACTTTGGCCGGGTCGAAGTTTTGTTCGCAAAGGTCTAGAAGCCATGTTGGCCGTGAGTCTTGAAGTGATTTGGGGCAAAAAACGGATCTTAGAAGTGTATTTAAACGTGGCTGAATTTGGGAAAGGCATTTACGGCGTAGAGGCGGCTAGCCAGCATTATTTTAATAAATCGTCTCGCTATCTATCCAACAACGAAGCTGCGCGCCTAGCTGTGCTACTGCCGAGCCCTCGAACCCGAGACCCTAATAATTTAACCCCATACCTGCGCCAAAGAGTGACTTGGGGTGAAAAGCAAATGCGCCAACTTGGCACTGGCTATCTACAACCCATCCTTGCTCATTAACCACAATACTCATTAACCGCAATGCCATGCCAGTCGTTACTGCCCTTTTCCCACGGGCGACGCCTCAATCTGAACCCATCAGTAATACATAGCCATTTAATTCACGACGCGATTTTTGCCATTACGCTTGGCCTTATATAAGCCTTGGTCAGCTCTTGATAGGACATTTTCAACCGATTCTGCTTCGATCCGCCACTCTGCAACACCGATACTGATAGTCACACAAATCCCGTCTACAAAACGATGTTGCTCGACGGATTTTCTGAGTCTGTCTGCCGCCTCAAGTGCCACGTCAAGTTCAGTGCAAGGCATCAAGACAATAAACTCTTCGCCTCCCCAGCGGATGATGATATCTGATCCTCGCATGCACTCAATCATCATGGATGAGAGTCTTCTAAGCACCGCATCTCCACTCTGGTGACCTTTAGTATCATTGACCAATTTAAAATTATCAATATCAAGTATCAATAGCGATATACCGTGCTGACAACGAAGTGCCCGCTTCAGCTCAAGAGCTGAAACCGTTTCAAAATGCCGGCGATTCCAGAGTCCGGTTAATTTATCTGTCTCACTAAGCGATATCAATCTCTGTTCAAGGGCGTGACGGCTCGATATATTGGTTGCTATCCACAGCACCGCATCTTCGTCCTCTACCTTAAATTCAAGTGCCTGAATACGCCCCTCAAACCAAATCTCTTTCTGCGGCCCGTCACTATTTATTCCTTTCACATCATCGCCGGCTAATCCGTACTCAACAACCTGAAGGCCTTTATGCGCTAATGCTCCGGCAATTTCAGACAGAAACCAGTCAGCCTTAGACTCTTTCAGCACATCTTGAATATAGGCACCCACCAAGAAGCTTCCGTCGTGGTAATAACGTGAATCGGTACCGCCAAATACGGCTGCATATTTACCGCTGCGGGTGATTATAAATGCAGGATCTGGGAGACAGTCCATAATTGCAGAGATCTGTTCAAAGGAAAACATCTAGTACCTCTATTCAATGTTGACTCATTGTTGATATTTTACAGCTAACGGCCGTTTTTTGAAAATTAGTGACTGCGCCAACTCAGCTGTTAATTATTTACGTTCTGCATTTATATCAAGTGCTAAAATAAAACTGATCAGGGATTGATATCTCACTCAAGAGTGCTAACCCAAGACCGCTCACTCAGGTGACAAGATTACACTGACTCACAGTATAGTGAGTAAATGGCAATACACATACTTTTTATGTGGTTAAGTGAACGCCCGATCGTGATCCTTTCGTGCGCGGCAAGGCTGCGTTTCTTGAACCGCGCAATTGAATATCCAGCATGCCAGTCAAACCAATGAAATAAGTCATTATAAAGGGACTGGCTAAACTTGTTGCAATCAAAAATTGCGCTTATTCTTTTATTATTGGAGGACAACTATCTGAGATGAGGAAGTGATGAGTGCTTTTAATCATGAAGTAGCTGAAAAACTACGCGAAATTGCTGTGTTACTAGAAACACAGCACGCGAATCCTTTCCGCTACCAGGCCTATTTAAAGGCGGCGAATACCCTAGATAATCTGACTGAAGACCTGGATGATCTGATGCAGGCTAAAGGCATGAAAGGACTGACTGACTTGCCTACTATTGGTTTAGGAATTGCGCAGTCTGTTTATGAATACGTCGCGACCGGTCGTATGAGCCGTCTGGAAACGCTGCAGGGAGAATCTGATCCGGTCGAATTATTCCAATTGATACCAACCGTCGGCCGAACGCTAGCACAGCGCATTCATGACAGCCTGCATCTTGATACGCTCGAATCACTGGAAAATGCCACTCGCCATGGTCAGCTTGATCAGGTTGAAGGTTTGGGTGTTAAACGTAAAGAAGCCATAGAAGCCTGGCTGTTAAAGCATCTTAATGAACGCCGTCAACCATTAAGACAGGGGCAACAGTCAAATCTGGTCCCTATCCGCTTATTATTAACAGTGGATGACCAATACCGCAGCAAAGCTGCTGCCGGCGAACTGCCCTTGGTGACCCCCAAACGTTTTAATCCTGAAAATAAGGCTTGGCTGCCCATATTGCACATAACTCATGAGCACTGGCATTTTACTGCACTGTTTTCAAACAGCGAACGTGCTCACCAATTTGATCATGTTTTTGACTGGGTGATCATCTATTTTTCTGACGATAACCATCAGGACGGGCAGCATACTGTGGTCACTGAAACCCATGGTGCTCTGCTGGGTAAACGGGTAGTCAGGGGCAGAGAAGCAGAATGTCAGGAATACTATGAAGCAAATCAAGCAGAGTAAAATAAACCGCTCGATTACGGCTGTAAATGTTAATTCTGTATGAGTCCAGCCAATCAATATCACAATTTTCCACGCCAGAAAATTTACCGCGATAAAAAAACTGACAGGCAAAGGGATAATAAAAGTTAATCTAGCAGAGTGGGCTGAAACCGAGCCACCCATTTTTATGTCAGGCAGCGATAAGCTCGTAATAAGAGAGCCTCTATCTATGTTTGCATGCTTTTATTGCTAAGAGCACAATGATTTGACAGCTAACCGACATACGAAGTAGATGAATTTGTTGATTGATTTGAATTTGACAACAAGAGCAGTCAAATACTTTCTACCCGTAAAATGACTCACCTATTGACTGGCCGGGAGGCTCATATGTGTTAGGTTTTTATACGAACAAGCCAATGCCAACTTTGACGCTGCTTAAAAGTAAAAAATAAATAAAGAAACCTATCGATTTTTTTCTTCGCCTCGCCAATAGTTCAGTAATTACAATACCCTCAGCATTTACCAATTTAGATTGCCACAAAATAAACCAACGTATCTTTAAAGTGAATGCTTGGTTATTTATAGCTATATCCGCATTACGAAATGGCAAAAAAAGAAGAAGAGCAGAGTAAATAATTTCATCGTCTTTCTTAACTTTAAATCGAGTTGTAAAGCGGTCATATGAAACAACAACTGTTGTATCCGCGATTGTATGAGTTTGCTCCTGCGAGCGCTCGAATGCCATGATAAAAACCTAGCAGCGTATTAGCGTGAATCCCGACAAACATCCGCAGATGCTTTCCAAAAAAACTATCTAAAAATAGCTTGATTTATAATAATTACAGTAAGTTACCAGTTTATTGGTCTTGAATCAATCCCCCTTAAGTCTAGGTGAAAGCGAGAATTTACATAACCGAGAATTGATTTAACTCATTATGTTAAGTATCAATTTTAACAAAACTTAGCTATTTCAATTGGCTAGCTTTGTTCTTAAGATAAAACCGCGAATTTTTGTTATTACATAACGAGAAGTAAAATTAACCAATTACAAGAATCTAACTTGAAAATGTACAAATTCAACTCTGAATTTGAAACCGTTGAAGACTCTTTAAACAGAATGCGTGAGCCTGACAGGCCGTTCTCGCACATTTGACCTATATGGATATTGGAAATGTCATTATGATGTCGGGAACATCATTGACCCTGTGCTTCAAGGCATTCAGGCATCCTGCCTATCAGGCTAGCTTTCGCGGTACAGCAACAATCGTGGATGGCCATATTGAGTGCTGCAGCCTGAATGCGCGCTTTTTCAAGCATTTCCGTTTTATCTTTAATCAAACCTAAAGGTACCGAGCGCATTGCAGATCCATTACGCACACTGTCAGAAAACATATTTTCAATAAATTCCGTTGCTGTTTCCGTGTTCACTAAAAAATCATAAAAATCGTTAGAATAAGATTCGCGGGGATCGCGTTTAAAAGCCTTTAAAAAGTATTCAGCGACCAAATGTTCGTTCCACGGACCAGGCTCATTAACCATTAATTCAGCAATAGCTATCGACATTTGTGTGTCATCTGTATAACAACCGGCAGGGGTTTTATCTAACCAAGCCTGATGATATTTGGTAAGGCAGTGGTTTTCTTTAATATACTCATTTTCAGTAAACTCAAACCCCGCGCCGTAAGCATCGGCTATGGCAATCACTAATAACATTTACTCGTCCTTTTTGTTGCGATAGGGATATGTGCTTTGCACCGCTAAATATTCAGTCTGCTGCGCACTAGTGGTTAGATTACCCCCTTGGATTAAAAATACCATTGAGCTGTTTTGACTATTTTGTATAAAATTAATTACGGCCACAATAGTTAGCTTCATACCTGCTTTGTACTACGGTGTTGAAATATTATAATCCTTTTTCTTCTTTGGCTCTTCCAGTTACATTATGCTGACTCCTGTTATCTCTGTTGTAATTTTTCCATCTACAAATATGTGTTCGATATTTGTCTTTTTGCTTTTACTAAGGTTTGTTTCCTGTCTTTATTGACCATTACAATTCGCCACTGGGATTAGGTCAGTTGGTTAATATCCCCGCAAACAGTGTTTTAAATAGTTGAGGTATCAGCATGGTAAATCACAATATAAATAATGAAAGAATGAAGCGTAAATATTTCACTTTTATGAAGGAGGCAAAGCACCATAGAGAATCATCGATTGATTGCATTGCTAAAGCTATAACGCGCTTTGAACAGTACAATAAATTCAAAGATTTTAAAGCATTTCACTTTAATCAAGCGATAGGTTTTAAAAATGTATTACTGATTAAAAAACCGTACAGTATTAGCAGAATGATTTTGCGCTGCGTAATAATTAATATGTCGCCTTTATTTTCTGTGCTTACAAAAAAAATCGCTCTCAAACATTAGCTTGAGAGCGATTCTGAACTTACTCGACGATCATTAAAGGTTTAACCTTAGCTTATTTGTATAACATGCGTTCGCTGTTTAAGCCTTTAATCAGGCTAACGCACATCAATAACAGCACAAAGGTAAAAGGCAGGGCCGTCACTACCACGCCAGACTGTAAGGCCTGCAGTGCTTCTTTACCACCGATCCAAAGCAACACTGCCGCGATAGCTCCCTCTAAGGTAGCCCAGAAAATACGTTGTGGAATAGGTGCGTCTATTTTACCGCCTGAGGTAATACTGTCGATCACCAGTGAACCTGAATCCGACGAAGTGATAAAGAAAATCAGTATCAATACAATCGAAATAACCGAAATGGCAGAGCCGAATGGCAATGCATCATATACCTGGAATAAGGAAAGTGAAATATCAGTTAAACCACTGGCACCCAGCTCACCAACGTTATTAATTACCTGATCAATAGCAATTCCACCGAAAACAGCCATCCAAATAATAGTTACCAGAGTCGGAATAAAGGTCACCGTAAACAGGAATTCACGTACTGTTCGACCTTTAGAGATACGGGCAATAAACATGCCTACAAAGGGTGACCATGAAATCCACCATGCCCAGTAGAAGACTGTCCAGCCATGCATCCATGTTGTGTCTTCACGACCGTTGGGGTTACTCAGAGCAACGATGTTTTTTACATAAGCGATAAATGTTTCAGGAATTGAGCTTTTCACAATATCAAAGCCGACGTAAGTCATGAATATCAGCAGTGAGAATGCAAACAGCATATTGATATTACTCAGCACCTTAACACCACCTTCAATACCGCGGATAACGGATAAAATAGCAATAAATGTCACGAAGGAAATGACCATAAGCTGCATACCAATACCGCCGTCAGTACCAAATACGTGGTTGATACCGCTGGTGGCTTGCTGCGCGCCTAAACCAAGCGAAGTTGCCAAACCAAACAGAGTTGCAAGTACTGCTAAAATATCAACTACATGACCTAACCAGCCCCAGGCTCGATCGCCAAAGATCGGGTAGAATACAGAACGGATCGATAGCGGCAGACCTTTGTTATAGGTGAAAAATGCCAGCGACAACGCGACAATGGCATAGATAGACCAGCCGTGGATCCCCCAGTGGAAAATGGTTGCACCCATCGCCAATGATTTCGCTTCGGGCGTATACGGCTCTACATTAAAGGGCGTTCCCCACCAGTTTGTAAAGTAAGCGGTCGGTTCAGCCACACCCCAAAACATAAGGCCGATACCCATGCCGGCTGCAAACAACATCGCTAACCATGAAACAGTGGAATACTCTGATGCGGCATCTTTTCCGCCAATACGGATCTTACCAAGCGGCGACAGCATCAATAGCAAAACGAAAATGACGAAAAAGTTGGTTGACCACATGAAAAACTGATCAAAATCAGCCATGATGCCGTTCTTAATGCTGTTTAATGCATCTTTAGCCGTAGCAGGGTCGACGATGAGGAGTGTAGCAAGGAGTAGGAAAATAAGACCTGCGCTTATTCCGAATACGGGGTTATGAATATCGAAGCCCCACTTTTGAATATTGTCTTGACCAACGGTATAGTCAGTCGTTTCTATACTGTATTTATTGAATGTGTTATTCATAGAAAGTACTCATCATATTTGTCCTTTAATTTTTTTAATTGAAAAAAGTAAAAAACGGAATAGCCATATAAATTAAAGCTATTAGATCACTGCATAAAAAATAACGCGAGGAATATTAACCATTTAATCATTAAAAATCAATTAACAATGAAATGGCAAGGTTTAGCCCCTTAGATTCAATAGCTGCACGAATACATAGCCATATATGGCCTATCGGAAGCGTTAGCATTTTCACTCTTTACTGCAAGATGGGCCGAAGCAGGATTCAAACGAGGCTAAAAGCTAGATTAGTTTCCGTCGCGACCTTTTCGCCTCTGTTGTTTAATTAATAAGGGAAATGTTGCGGCAGCAGGGCCAATTCTTTTAAAAAGAATTAGGAGGGAATAGCCGTTGATTTCCTCTTGGTCTGGTGTGGGCGAAGCGCCACGACGTTAGTGGCCGCAGGCCATAGCTAGAATATTGACGGCGCCACTCGAATTATTAGTCCTATAGCCGACACTGATAAACCACTTGCACAATAGTCTTTTCACACTTTGTGACAAAGAAAAACCATCGCTTACAACTGAGTGTGATAAGCCTTCAAATCCACTTTATACAAGGGTGCAGGCAGTCTTTCAGACGTGATGTAAAGGCTGTTACCCTCTTGGCTAAAACTCACAGCTTCGGCTTGTTTTATTGTCGGTAGCACTATTTCTTGCGGCGGCGTTGAAAGCAGCGCTAACCAATCACCGGGTTGTGTTTGGCTAAAATAAAACGCATGAGTGTAGGTTAATACCACAGCCGACAAGCCATCAGCAGCTATGTCCATCGCTGTCGGTTTTCCGGCAAAGCCTATCCAAGTATATATACTGCTATAATCCAGCATATCCGTTGGCAATGGCGCTATCTCACCCAACCTTTTAGCTTGTTTATTAAACGTTTGAACAGATGAATTATTGGATTCGGCTTGCCCTGATGGCGCTATCAATGGCAACTCATACAATATGGGCAGTTCATCTCGTTTGGTCAGTAACAGTATTTTTTGCTTAGCCACATCAACGGCTACGGATTCACAATCATGTGCACCATCTGGATAGGTAAATGTCATGCTCCAACTGGGTTTAACCGACAGTGTTTTTTGTCCATTCAGTTGGCTTAAATCTGGCTCTTTGATCAGGTGTAATTGATACTGCGATCGCTTCGCTTGGTTATCACCAGTATCTGCGATCAGCAGATACGCCTGGTTCTGATAGGTAAATGACGCAATGTCTTCCCAATCGGTATTGTTGATGCCCTCAACCTTAATCGTCGCCAGCTGCTTTCCGTTAGCATCAATAGCAAACAACTGCGCCGAATCGCCACTGTCATTATGTGCCCACAATATATTGTCATTGAGCCTCGATACCGCCAAACCGCTGGCTTCGTCAATAGACGGGGCGGTAATGCTACCCGCTTGTGTCATCCCCAGTGGCATGGCGCATGCGCTGATCGATATAGCCAAAATTAAGTATAAAAACAAAGAAAAACGGTTAAACATAATGGTTATTAACTCGGACTGCAGCTTGCAAAAAGTAGATGTATTCTAACAACAATATCCGAGACTATTACTAAAAAGATAAAAAATCGATTAACTCATATTAATCGATATTATAAAGATTACTGATTTGTTATAACCATGCTCGCTCAAATGCATTGATCATATCAAATGGCTGATGAATACCTTCCACTCGCTGTAGTTTATTTTTGTACTCAACAGGTAAAGAATCATATTGCTTCTGAGCTCTTAACTCCGAAGTGGAAAAGATTAACAATTTAATTTTGTCTATTTCTTGCGTAACAAAAGTATTCTGTTTTGTCTTATTTTCATTTTCTAAATCTAAAAGCACTTGGAGTAACTCCGTGTATTCATCACCCACACACAGTCGCATCGCTTTAAGATGCAAATAACCTAAAGCTTCCCCGACTGAAATGGGTAACTGTTTTAGCGTGACTATACTGCTATCAGATAATTGATTCATTTTTGACATGGTAAAACATTTATCATGTTTTACCTCAAATGCAGTAAATTTATCACTCAGTAAATCCATACCGAAATCTAAGTACTCGTCAGCAAAAACTTGTGAAGATGAGGTAGTTAAGATAAAGAATAAAAACGATAATATCTTCATTTTACTTTGCAACCATAGTGGACTGATTTCCAAAACAACCTCTCCTTAGATGAAATTTCAGATCTTAACATTTGCATACCTGCAATTGTTTCAGTTTGATTAAACACCGCCATCTTCATTATCGAATGAAATACATTCTCTATTTCCTAACGCAATCTCATAATTGTCTTGATTTTTTATAGCGATAATAATGTCACGACGGTTATGACCTAATTCCCCACGATACTCATATTTTTGATACTCGCTGACTTATCTGCACCTGAAATTTTGTCTCTTCGATTTAGCTTCATTTATAGCAAATTGTAAAAGCAAAAATATTGAAATAAATCCATAGGTGAGTAGTTTTTAGTTTTTTACATGACCCATATGAATTGAGGACATCGAGAAAATTCCGTGAGTTTGGCATGTATGCTGCGCTAGCTTTCATTGGGCCAAGGGCGGCCCATCGGAACCGTTAGGTACTGTTGTATTAGACGACAATGGCCGGAGCTGACTCCAGATACGCTTTAAAGCGGGATAGATCCCCATCGAAAATATGCGCTTTTCAGCATTTTTAGTCTGGGGCGCAGAGGATTTTCAAAGGGATACAAACGCTTTGCCCCTTTGATCTGGTGTAGCCTCAACGCCACGACTTCCGTCGGCCGTTGAGGCCGCGGAGCACTCGGCCACTAATCTATTCACTGAGGACAACCAGCGACTTTCATCGTCAATCTAGGTTTAAGATACCAGCTCAATAGCTTGTTTTGCAGTGGTATATAGTGTCTTTATCATCAAGCCTAAAACCCAGCGAATAAACTTCACACTCATTTCTTTAACCGTTTGTATTCTATTTCCAGCAAACACTAGCATGTGACCTAATAAACCCCTTAACTCCTCAGCTATTTCACCGGATGACTTAACAACGATACCATGTAAACAATGCGCTAATATGTCATAAAACTGCAAACCCTGACTTACAGAAGCTTGGGCGAGAATTAATGCATACTGACCTGTTTTTTTCAAAAGAGTGATTAAAGCATCGGTAATGATTTGCTGCCAGCGTTGAGAGAATGATGCATTATGACGTTGATCATATTTTAGTACCGTATGCTTATGGTTAAGCGTTTTAAGTGCTCTATTCATCGCACTATAGCTCTTATATGATGCAACGGTATTGACATAACCAGGTGTGGCTTCAACCATTGAATGCGCACCAATCGAGAAAAAAGATCCACTGTTCATTGCTGTTTGGTACTCACCGACAGTATGACTAAAGGGCCATACAGGAACTGCTGGTACAGGGTCCGCACCATGCGTAACACGATAATGCTCGATATTGGTAGAGGCTTGGTGAACACATCTCTCAGTAACAACCCTTGGCGCACCAAAGGTATATAACTTGGTATCAATACCTCTCTCGCTTGCCCAAAGCGCTGTTAATTGCGCAATAGCCCCACCCAAACTATGACCCACAACATGTAAACAATGAGGTTTATGTAGTGCTACATAATCATTAAATTCAGACTGCATACTGCTAAAAGCTTTTTCAAAGCCGGAGTGTACTTCAAGACTCTTAGGGCCAACTGTTGTGGCGACATTGCCATTAGTTAACCAATCTGCAAATGAAGTAAAAACAGTGCCACGAACACTAATAATATGATGCTGTTTAAATTTTCGAGATGTCCCTTGTGCCGTTAATGCAAAGCCAGTACTACGATTCAATAGTTGATTAATTAAGCCTCCACTAATGCCTTGTATTTGGCTGTTAGTGATATCAAAGTTATCTCGAAACTCCTCGTGAAACAGAGATTTAAAACCTTTAGTGCTTCTAATGTCATACACTCGCGCTGCAACACTTGCCGCAACATTCGGTGAAAGAGCTCTACTCATAATGGGAATATTCCTTTATTTCCGTTTTGTTAAATCATTCAAATCATAATTGTTTACACGGTATTCATTCTCACCATCGTACAACCAGATTGGCTTATAATCTGCTTCCCAACGGCATATGCTTGTCGCCATATGATCAAGATGCGGATTATTATTATTCTTAAATCCAAAATCCACCTGAGCATCTACTACATCACAAGTAATTTTAGATAATTTTTCTGAAAACTCAGGAACCTCAGTAATACCGACATGATTTGCTATCCATAATGGAAGTAACTCACCATTGGGTTCAATTGTAATATGCTGTGACACATGATTTTCTGCGAAAAGCCTATTCGGTATGGATGACTTGATTGTTTTTCTCGGGAAGTAAAAACGACCTTCACTATCAGTCGTTGCCACATCAATATGGTCTTTTTCATCAATATACATTAATGATCGCGTCACCTCTAAATTAGCCACTGGGGTACCATTTTCAGTGATAACGCCATTAACTTCTGAGCTTAAAAAGACTTCCTTTTTTTTAAACCAACCAAACATATCAACTCCATGACTTAGAATAGGGTAAGCAAGCGCTAAAAAAACCAGTAATATGACACGACGGGGCCACTGTAAACGATTGTTCATTCGCTATCCCTGCTAAATAGTAATTTCGATTTTACTTAAAAATACTCACTGTTTATTTTACCCATTCGATTGCAAATTACTATTATCCAATAGAATGGGTTTTATCAATTAGTGACTCTTTTGGGCTGGGCGAGATTACGAACGTTTTACGAACATAATCAGTATATTTTTCAAACTACATTTGCTCATAACTTTTTCTCTTCATGAATGATTGGAAGTGATTCTATATTGAAATCATTCATTGTGAGTAAAAAGCGCACACTCATGCTGTTGACCTGCTCTTTTGGGTGTATATAAGCGCATTACCGGCATAAATTTCATAATATGCTTAAACAAAAAAAGGCCACTTTCTTTGTTCCGAAGAAAGTGGCCATGCACATTTTTAGCGATTGAAATGATGAATAAAAACCGCTAAAAACCAGTACTCTTTTAACTCTTGAAATTAAGGCGTATTAATACTCATAGCTGAGCTGCAAGGTGTATTCTGTGCCAGGGTCTTTGGCATATACTTGGATATCTTGCTGCTCGTATTCCGTTGTTTCACCTAAGATATTCTTCGCTTTTACTTTTACCGTAACGCTATCGGTCGGGAAGAAACTATAGGTAAAATCAAGGCTATGAAATGGCTTTTCGACAACATCATCTAAACCACCACGGCCACCATAAGCAATACGTTCACCAAACACGTTATACACTAATGTGGCACTGTGATAACTGTCTGATGAGTCGTAACTTAACTGCAAGTTAGCCACCCATTGTGAATGTCCGGTCATACGGCGCGTTTTATTGGTTGGGTCAATTTCGCTATTAGCAGTGATGTCGATTTCTGAGTCACCCAGGGTTAAGTTACCCGCAACAAAGAAGTCTTCCCAAATGCTGCCTTCGCTACCTAAAAACTCAAGCTCTTGTAAGAACTCGGTTTCAAGGCCGTACACATAACCTGACTCGGCATTATAAAACTTGAGCTGACGCCCTGCTTCTGAAATACGTTGAATAGGCTCAATGGGTGCGTCTACATCTTTATAGAATGCGCCCATGCTGAAGTTGTTGCCCGAATCTGAGTAGTATTCCCAACGTAAATCGAGGTTAATAATATCTGAGCTTTTAAGCTCTGGATTACCGAAGAAGTCAAAACCTGTGACGGGATCTTGGAATCGAACCGGTGACACTTCACGAAGATCTGGACGAACAATCGTTTTGCTCGCCCCTAAACGCCATTGCGTGGTGTCGGTTTGCTTCCAAGTTAATGACAACGATGGGAACCAACCGTCTTCAGCGATCACATAATCAGATAACTGATAACGGCCACCTTCATCTGATATTTCACCATTGGGGTCGATAGGCAAGGTAACGCGGCGAAAATCTTCATAACGAATACCGGCATAGACTCGCCAAACATCGTCAAAGTCGATATCCATGCTCACAAACGCGGCGTCGTTTTTCTCAGCGGCAATGTAGTCTTCGGTGTCGGTCGATGCGTCTTTCAGCTCTAGCCCTAAGGTATTGTCAGTAAGGTTGTTATCAGAAAAAATCTCATTAAAATCACCTGATAAAATACCGCCATTGGCGTCGGTTGGACTTAAATCGACATCAAAACCTAAACGGGTAGCATAGCTTTCACGCGTGCGTTCAAAGTATTCATAACCGGTAGTCAGTTTAACCACTGCAGCGCCTACATTGATTGGATACATAAAGTCCCAACCATAGTTTTGGCTGTCATCTTGTAAACGACTATAGACGTACTTGGGTGCATCTTGAGTGTTGAGGTTACGTGATAATAACTGGTCGTTGTCATCTAAAATCACGTTATAGGTATAGGAGACTTCGTTAGGGGCATAACGCTCCGAACGTGCATCAGAAAACGTCCAATTAAATTTAGCGTCATTCAAATATTCAATAAAGTGATGACCTTTAATTTGGTTACTGATCAGCGAACGTTCTTGGTAATCAATTGCGTAAACTTGCAGTGCATTAGGCTCACCCAGGGTATCGATGGTTTCTTCAATCCCAATAGACACGTCATCAGAGGTGTCTTGCAGATACGTGGTGAAGGTTTCAATTTTATGATTGTAGCCAATCTCTAAGCCTAAATTAAGCATCCCAGACACTTGGACTATTGAGTCGGTACCCACGATGTCTTTTTGGTTTTGAACTTGTACTTGGCTGCTATCACCATCCAGTTCAACTTCACGTTTAGTATAGTTTTCAGCTTGCTGCTTGTATGACACCGCTGATAATGCACCAAAAACCAAGTCGTCAGTAAGGTACCAACGATCACCAATGGCGATATCGCCGCGCATGGCAGAGTCGGTACTTTGGCTGTGCACTGTCATATCGCGATGCATGTCTAACGCCAACTCGCGGTTAGCTTGTTGTGCTGCTGGGTAGTTAATCGCACCATTAGAACTGCTCACAATATCAATCGGGCTAATACCACCATATTGATTAATGGTGTTAGTAATATTGCTTGGCATGCTGCGGGTGCCATCGTCTTGGCCGGTCCAATCATCGCCACCGCCGTTGTAGCTGTAGCTATCATTTGAGTCATTGGTGTTATAACGACCGCCGACAGAGGCTTTAAAGAAAAAGTCGGCCGGAATAGATTTAGTCCGAATATCCACATGTCCGCCACCAAATGCAGCGGGTGAATTGGCTGAGGCCGACTTTTGCACAGATAACGATTCAATGATCGATGCAGGAAACATATCTAAAGGGACAACGTTACGGGTGGGATCCGGTGATGGCACTGTCGCGCCATTCAGTGAGGTACTTGAATAACGCTCACCGAGGCCACGAACATAAATGAATTTGCCATCTTTTAAGGTTAAACCCGTCACGCGACGCAGCGCTGCGGCTGCATCACCGTCACCGGTTCTGGAAATTTGTTCTGAGCCCATAATATCGGCTACAACAATTTGTTCACGACGTTCTTCAGTTGCTGCTGATGCCGCGCTGCGTAAACGTCCAGTGACCGAAATCACTTCAATCGGTTCAATCGGTTCAATCGGGATCACTTCACCAGGGTCGCGCGCCGGCGCGGGTTCTTGCGAGTATACGGGAGTAGCCGTTACTAATGTCGCCGCTGAAATCACAGCGATAATGGCAAGGCTTAGCTTATTAACGGTAAAACTCGGCTTGATTTTCATACTTATACAATCCTGTATGCGGTTCAGAGATAGCCGCCCTTGCAGGCGGCTATTAATAGGTCACAGATTGACTTTATCGAGGTGATTACTGTGGAAAGTAAGCCCAACCTTGACGCCAATCGTTCTGGCCATCGAATGCCCCAATAAAGTGGGTTGATTCGAAGAAGCTATCATCTGTGCTTAAGTCTTTACCTTTGCCAAGTAGCGTGGTGTCCGTTGCGGCTGGCATGCCGTCGGTGAGAGTCACTGCGGCTGTTGAGTTACCTTCTTGGCCCAAGAACCAGGTTTCAACATTCACGGCGTCTGCTGTTGCGGCATTATCAGAGCTGTATTTAAAGGGCTCGTTACAGTCGATAATGGAGTGAGATAGGGTTAGCGTGTTGTTGTCTACGTTGTCGACTAAACCCGCATAAGAGCCGTCTAACTCTAAACATTCGCCAGACTCAGTGTCAGCAGTGCTGCCTTTACGGCCTTGAACTAGCACGTTGTATAACTCACCTGCTGTAGCAACACGAAGCAAGATACCTTCACCTTTATCGCCACTGCCGTTAGCCGTGTCTGTACCCGGTAAAATAGTGAAGTTAGCTAACATAGGTGCAGATACCGGCGTATCAGTGGCACCTTTATGGCTGTCGCCTTCAATACCACGGTTTGCATTGCCATCTTCATGGGTGATGTACACAAACTGTGCTTTACCTGTCCAACCGTTAGTCCAATCTAAGCTGTCATCGAAGTTGTCAGTTAAGTACACATATTTCAAGTTAACTGCACCACCCCAAAACTCAACACCGTCGTCGCCGTTAGCGTGAATTTGAATATGGTCTACTTGAGTTCCGCTGCCCACTGCTGCAAATGAGATACCGTTCATTTCTTGAGTATCATTCACTTTAAAGCCAGCATACTTAATCACTACGTAGCTGATTTGACCGCTGTTGTCAGCGTTGTTGTTACCACCGTATGGGAAGTCACCGACTTCAAACGACGCTGAACAGGCATTATGATCAGAACATGTATTGGTTAAACCATTACCCAGAATGACCAATCCACCCCACTGACCGCGTTCACCTTCTGCACCAGTAATAATGTCTTCTTCAGAAGTCATTACGATTGGATGTTCAGCGCTGCCTTGAGCCATAATTTTAGAACCACGGCTAACGGCAATATAGCTGTTAGATGTAGCAAATAATTTAGTACCCGCTTGAATAGCTAATGTTGCAGATGTAGTTTTGTCAGCACCGACAAGCACTGCGCCACCATCAATTTTGTACATTACGTTTTGACCAGCAAGCAAGGTAGTGTTGCTCAACACATTACCTTCAAGGGTACAAATTAGCGTAACAGATGAGTCTTTGTATAAACCATCAGTAGCCGCTGAAGCTGTAGTGCCAACAGGGCAAGAAGTTAATACTGGTAATTCTGTCGCCACTGGGTCTACGTCATCATGAATAGCCGTAGTCCAACCGGTAGTCCAATCATTGGTGCCATCAAACGCGCCAATATATGATGCATCAACTAAGCGATCATCAAGGTTTGCTAAATCGGCTTTACCACCCGTTAATGCCACAGAGGATGAATTAGGCATATAACCAGTTAAATCAGCAGCGGCAACTAAGTTAGCTTCTTGCCCTTGGTACCAAGCGGCAACATCTAGCGCTAAAGTACGGCCTTCGGCCGCATCTGGCTTGGCATTTTTAAACGGTTCAACACAGTCAATTAAACTGTTTTGCATAGTCAATTCAGCAGTGTTGGCGTTGTTCACGGTATTGTCGTCGTTAACCTCTACACATTCGCCAGAATCAACGTCACCTTTAACAAGAATGTTATAAGTATTCACGCCAGTACCTTTACGGAATAAAATACCTTCCGCATCGTCACCACCACTGTTGGTGCCATTAGCAACCTGAATAGTAAAGTTGGCTAACACTGGTTTTGACATAGGTACGGCACTGGCGTCACTGTTACTGTCTGCTTCAATGCCGCGGTTAGACCCGTTGTCAGCTTGGCGAATATAAACGTGTTGTGCACTGCCTTGCCAACCGTTCGTCCAATCTAATGAATCATCAAAGTTTTCGGTCAGGACGATATTTGAGACTGAAACATTGCCGCCCCAGAATTCAAAACCGTCATCGTTATTCAGGTGAACTTGTACGTGGTCAATTTCAGTACCCGCACCCACACCGGCAAAACTAATGCCGTTCATTTCTTGGGTGTCATTGATTTTGAAACCACCAAACTCAACGCGGACATACTTGATTGAACCAGAATTATCTTGGGTGTCATTACCACCGTAGCTGTGGTTACCCACTTCAAAAGACGCTGAACAATTAGTTAGATCTGGGCAGGTGTTTACTGGCGCATTACCGAGCAACACTAAACCACCCCACTGACCCGCTTTACCTTCTTGGCCCAAGGCCGTTTCAACAGACGTAAATACGATGGGCGCCGTTGCCGTACCGTCAGCCATAATTTTAGAACCACGGCTAACCACTAAATAAGAATCGCTGCCACCTAAAATTTTAGTGCCAGGTAATATCGATAACTCAACTGCATTGGCATTATCGCCACCAGCAATCACCGCGCCATCAAGCTGCCATACAACGTCATTCCCTAACACAATTTTGGCGCCATCTTGGCCACCTGTGGTAATGGTTGATGCTGCGGTAGAAGGGGCTAACGTGCCCTGTAAGACCCAAACGTCTTTACCATCAACGGCTGTCATTGTGGTGCTTTTAGTTGCAAAGCCACTGTATGATTTTTCTTGAACTGTCTGAGTTGGTGTAGTTGGAGTTGTTGGCGTAGTAGGTGTAACAGTATCGCTACCCGCATTGATATTAATATCACCACCACAACCAGCGAGCCCTAATGTTGCAGCAAGGGCTGTAGAAAGTGCAGTAAGTTTAAAAATGTTTTTCAGTTCCATTGTCATCTCCGAAGACGGATGTAAGCGTGTGAGTAAGTCGGTTGGATAACAACGTAACTTGCAAAAATGACAAAAAGACTGCGTAAATATGACACTCACATTTCATTAACATGACAGAAATATGCCAATGCCATGCTGCTGCTGGTTAGGGGGGTGTTTGAATGAAATAATTTTTTAACAAAAAAGCCAAAAGTATAACGTTTATTACTTAATTGACTCAAATAGAGCTTGCATAAACGGTCCATCAATTAAAAAAATGGCACACTATCCCGCGGGTCTAGATCCTTTAACGCAATATAAGGCAGATCATAGCGAAATATTTTATGATGATTTTCAGTCAAAAAAACTAAAATAATGGCTAATAAACAAAATATTACCTATCACTTCAACCACTAGCGGTGATGAAGTGTGGTGTGCATCAAGCAGTAATACTGCCCCGAGCATCAACCGAGATAGAAGGTCCACATAATGGAAATAGCCTTGATGGCTAAACGGACAATTTCATCAGCAAAACGTACTGGGCCAACATAATGAACAGGCCAACACTAGACGTTAATACGCCCAACAAGCGAATAAATATGCTTATGTTCGCTTTGAGTTACACTGGCTACGCTAATATTAACACTTCACTATTGAGCTAAATAGATTAACAAAAATGTGGCATCCATCTCTAACTAGAAAATAAGCAAGATAATAAGCACTATGTGTTAGCAAAAAAGGGGGAATGCTGCTGACTATTTATCACCCTTATAGCGTCTACTAAATACACGATAACGACAGTAATCAAACTGGTCCTGAAAATATAAAAAATATTAATAAATGCTCATGAAATAAGTTTCGACGATTTTAATGCTAAAATAGCCATTTGATACAATCTTCATCACAAGGAGTGACCATATGCCACCTGATATTATTATTTTAGGGATCTCCATACTTATCGCCATTGGCATTTTACTCCATCACCCATCCAAAACATTAGGCTTACCATCGTTACTGATCTTTATGGGGGTCGGCTTGGCATTTGGCAATGGTGAATTTGGTTTTGTCTACGACGACCTGCAGCTTACTTCAGTGATTGGTACCCTAGCGTTAAACACCATCGTCTTTGTCGGTGGGCTGAATACACCGATGAAACACATACAGTTTGCTTGGAAAGAAGGCGGGATGTTATCCACGGTAGGCGTGATATTCACTACCCTTATTTTTGGCTTTATCTTAAATGCCTTACTCGACTTTAACCTCATTACTTGCATGTTGTTTGCCGCGGTAGTGTCATCTACCGATGCGGCGGCAGTATTTTCCATTTTAGAGTCAAAAAAACTTAAATTAAAACACGGTACTGGCACTATTTTAGAATTCGAATCGGCTACCAACGACCCTGTGGCATTACTAATGGTGGTCATGTTAACCGACTTTATTATCAATAGTGCCAACGGCGCACCAACAGCACTTTCAGTGTTATCGAGTCTCGGCCAGCAAATTGGTGTTGGGACAGTAGTAGGGTTAATAATAGGTAAAATGGCCGTTTGGTCACTTAATCGCATTAAACTGCCTGAATTTGGACTTATTCCGGTTTTTATTTTGGCCAGTTTTGCCATCACAGTATCGAGCACAGAAATCTTAGGGGGTAACGAGCTTATCGCGGTATATATTGCTGGAGTCATCATTGGCAACTATTTAAAGAAAGGCGCTGAAGTCAGTAAGCATTTCTTTAATGGCATATCGTGGTTAGCCCAGTCATTAATGTTCATCATTTTAGGCTTACAGATATTCCCGCAGCAATTATTGCCAGTGTTCATGGCGTCATTGCTACCGGCCATATTGCTTATTGTCTTCGTGCGCCCATTGGCTGTGCAGCTGTGTTACTTGCCATTTACACAAGCTAATTGGCGCAAACGTTTGTTTGTCTCCATGATCGGATTAAAAGGTGCTACGCCAATTGTCTTTGCCCTCATTCCCGCCGCGGCAGGAGTGGAGGGATCACGTGAGATGATCCATATGGTATTTTTTATCGTGTTGATGTCGGTCATCATCCAAGGCGCAGCCATCGAGCCGTTAGCCAATAAGTTAGGGTTAAAGTTGAATCCACCCACTATTAAACCAAAAATAAGCAAAAAATAAACCCAAAAAAATAAATCAAAAAAATAAGCAAGCCCAATCCTTTGATTGGGCTTAGTGCTAAATAACCCTATCAGGTTTATTTAACATCTTATTTAACGGCTTATACAACTTGTTCTTTTTTTAGATATAACCAGCGATACAGCGTGGGCAATACCAACAAGGTTAATGCGGTTGAGCTAAACAAACCACCGAGGATCACGACGGCTAACGGTTGTTGAATTTCACTGCCGACACCTGATGACATGAGGATAGGAACAAGCCCCAGAGCCGATGTAAGTGCAGTCATTAACACCGGACGCAATCGCCCAACAGTACCGTAATACACACCATGATAAAGTGCTTCATTAGACGTGTCGTCAGAGCTCGCTCGACGTTGATTAATCGAGTCCACCAACACCACACCATTTAGCACTGCCACGCCAAATAAAGTAATAAAACCTATCGAACTGGGTACCGATAAATACGTGCCCGTCACATATAAGGCGACTACGCCGCCAATTAATGCCAACGGCACATTGGCCATGATCAATCCCACTTGTTTTAACGACCCAAATGACAAATACAATAACAAAGCAATTAAGCCTATGGACATAGGCACCACCAGCATGAGTTTTTGCTGGGCGCGCTGTTGGTTTTTATATTGACCGCCCACCATAACGGTATAACCCGGCGGCAAATCGGCTTGTGGCACGACAGCATAAATATCATTCACCACCGAGCCCATATCGCGACCGGAGACATTAGCCTGCACAACGACACGGCGCTGCACGTCATCACGGCGGATATTCGGCGGCGCCATTTCAACCTCAACAGTAGCTAGCTCACCCAGTCTGACCGTTGCGCCATTAGCGCCACTGAGTAACAAGTCTTTAATCACATCTGGCGAATTACGATATTGCTGTGCTAAACGCAGGTTGATGTCATAACGTGCGTTGCCATCAATCACTTGGCCAGCACTGGCACCACCAATTCCTTGAGTCACTAAACTCATGACTTCATCGACGCTGATCCCATAACGTGCAAGTACCTCACGTTTAGGCCGAACAACTAACTGAGCTTCACCGCTGACTTGCTCTAACGACACATCAACTGCACCAGGAATAGCGGCGACTAAGTCAGTTAATACTTGGCCCTTGTCAGACAATACCGTTAAATCTGGGCCAAAGAGTTTAATCGCCAACTGTGCTTTAACCCCAGATAACAGCTCATCGACACGGGTAGAAATAGGTTGCGAAAAGGTCAGTAATAATCCCGGAAATACCGCTAAACGTTTTGCCATTAACCGCTGTAATTCGAATCGATCACTGGCTGAAGTCCATTTATCTATCGGTTTAAGGCCAATATAGATTTCGATATTACTCACAGGTTCGGGATCGCCGCCCAGCTCTGGCGCACCAATTCGGCTTAGCGCATATTCTACTTCTGGAAACTCCAGCAGCATGGCTTCAATTTTAGGCGCGACAGTTATCGACGTCGATAAACTAGCTGTCGGTGCCAAGGTCACCCGTAAATTAATCGTCCCTTCTTCTAATTCAGGCACAAACTCAGTGCCTAACTTGGGCAGTAACATCATGCTAAGACCAAACAACACCAGCGCCATACCCAGCACCCATTTAGGGCTCGATAAGGTCGCCGTCAGAATGCGGCGATAAATGGCATCTATTGGAGCTAAAACTTTGCTTTTACGCGCAATAATACCTTTGTTAAATAACAACACGGCTAATGCAGGCACAGCAACTAATGCCACGACTAAGGCCGCTATCATCGCCAGAATAATACTCACTGCCATCGGCTGAAATAATTTACCTTCAACACCTTCAAGGGCAAACAGCGGCGCAAACACCACAATAATAATTGCCGTAGCAAAGAAAATTGGACTGCACACTTCTTTAGCCGCCAGCATCACTTTAATCGCAATGCTTTGATCTGCCTGTGATATCTCCTGTTGATGATTAATGTCTTGTTGCTGAGCAAGATCCTCTTGCACGTGCGTCAGGTGTCTAAAGATATTTTCCACCATCACCACCGAACCGTCGACTAACATACCAATGGCAACAGCAAGGCCGCCCAACGACATTAAATTAGCCGACATGCCATAGTAAGACATGACCAATAAGGCTAAACCGATCGACACTGGGATCGACAGCAACACCAACAAGGTCGCGCGCAAGTTAACCAAAAATAGCGCCAAAATAATCACAATAAAACCAAATGCCATTAATAGTGCATCAATCACTGTGGTGACCGCTTTTTCAACTAACTCAGATTGATCGTAAAATACCTCAAACGACACGCCTTTTGGCAAAGATTGTTCAATCAGTCCAACACGACCATTAATGTCATCAATGGTGGCTTTGGTATTGGCGCCCATGCGTTTAAGCACCACCCCGGCCACAACTTCACCCAAGGCCTGGATGTTATTACTATCATCCTCTGCGCGGCGTGACATGGTCACCGCGCCCACTCTTATCTCGCTACCAAATGCCACGTTAGCAATGTCGGCCACGCGGATGGGCGTGCCATTGATTTCGGTTAACGGAATATCGGCAATGGCCTGTAAACCCGCATCACCTGCAGGCAATAATCCATAGCCTCGCACCACTAATTGCTCTTGGCCTTGTTCCATAAACCAGCCACCCGCATTGCGATTATTACTCTCCAGCGCTTGGCTCACTTGGGTCATCGACAAATCATAACTGCGCAGTTTATGGGGGTCGACTTGGACTTGGTATTGCAACACCTCACCTCCAAATGACAGCACATCAGTCACCCCCGAAACGGGCATTAGGATCAACTTAACCAAGTAATCATTTAAACTACGAAGCTCTGCCGCGTTGATATTAGCGTTGGGTTCTGCCCGCAAGATGTATTGATAAATTTGCCCTAAACCTGAACTGTTAGGGCCAATTTCAGGCGTGCCAGCCCCCGTGGGGATCGACTCTTTCGCCGCTTGCAATTGTTCAAATACTTGCTGGCGCGCAAAATAAATGTCAGTGCCTTCAGCAAAGACTACGGTCACTATCGACAAGCCAGTGCGCGATAATGAGCGTACTTCAGTCACCGCAGGTAAGGCATACATAGCTGACTCTACCGGATAACTGACCAATTTCTCGACCTCTTCTGCCGCCAAACCTTCAGCTTCAGTGTTGATGGTCACTTGCACATTGGTTACATCCGGAAAAGCATCTAAATTTAACTTCGGCAACATAAATACCGACGCCACCACAGTCGCCAGTAAGCCAAGTAAAACCAATAACCGCTTTTCAACGGCCATCTCAATTAATTTATATAACATAATGATGCCTTAGCGTTTAGTGGTTGTGGATCTCAAAGCCAGCTTTGGCTTGCTCAGAGGCTAAGAAAAAAGCCCCAGAGACGACCACTCGCGTTTGTGGTGCGATGCCGCGAATAAAACTCAGCCCACGCTGCCGCTCCAGCACAGTGACTTCGACGGCACTGAACCCAAGGTCTTGCTCGATAAACACTTGCCAATCGCCATCACCACTGCGAGTTAATGCCGCATCAGGCACAATAAAACCTAAGGGTTGAGCCCCCTGCTCCGCCGCTAAATATAACTCTGCAAACTCACCAGCATGTAAGTCATGACCTGGGTTTGCCATCCGAACCAATACTTGCTCAGTCCGGGTTTGCGGGTCAATTTCATGAGAACGCCCAATAATGACCCCATCACGAGTACGACTGCCCACGCGCACCATCACATCACTGCCCATATTGACTTGTTCGGCCTGCACAGGAGTGAGCTCCGCCGACACCCATAAATAAGACTCATCGGTCAGTTGCATCAAGGGGGTGCCCGCTTCAAGCACTTGACCTAAGGTGGCGACATCTTGCTGCACTCGCCCGTTAATGGGGGCTAACAACTGAAACTGACCAATCGAACTCGGCGATGTTGCTAGCTCGGCTATCTGTTGTTTGGACATCATTACCGACTCTAAAATGGCCCGTTTAAGCTCTGCATTGACTTCGGTTTGCATCCGCTGACTAGCACTGATCGTCCCTAGACTCATACGCTTAATGCGGTCCCATTCGGTTGCGGCATTCACATAATCGGCTTGTGCGGCAGCAATCTCTGCCCCACCGAGCGTTAATAATGCTTGGCCTTTTGTCACTTGCTGCCCCGGCACCACATGGCGCTTGAGCACCTGTATGTCTAATTGCGGGGCTATGGTAATGGTTTTGTCTTTATCAACGATGAGCTGGGCCGTCGCGACAGCTTGTAAATTAAAGGCTTGGCTACTCAGTTCAGACACCTTTATTCCCGCCAATTGACGCTGCTCGCCAGTTAAGCTGAACAACGACTCCTTATGTGCAGTTTCCGTGGTGTCGCTCACATTGGCACTGGCTTGAACGGACACGCTAAATAGTGCCAATAATGAAACGACTAGCGCTAGACCCACAAATAATGAACTCGGTATCGTTGAGTGAATTCGGCTATTTTTTTGAACCATAGGTTTAATATTGGTCATGATATGGCTGGCGATATGACTGGTATTCAACGCAGCGAACGAAGGTTGAAGCTGTACTAATTTGATTTTCATTGTGGATCCTAAAAAACAATCTAGACCGTCGACAATCACATATGACATCGACGGTAATAGGTTTAGCCACCACCATTACAAGCTAGGCACCACGCCAAAATGAAATGCAAAAAACACTGCACTCATTTGCGCAATGTGAGCAAATATAGAGGTAAAACTAAACAGTAAAAATGGGTTTTAAAAGGATTAAACAATAGGAGGACGGTAAGTAGGGAAAGATTCAGGCGCTAAATAGTGCAAGCTAAAGTCAGCATACACATCATGAAAATGTTCGTTGGCAATATTATTGTCAAACATCACTAGCGCCACATGGCCACCATGACACTGACAATCTAAACAGACATCCACTTGTTCAATATCCGTCGTCTTGTCAGCATGTTGATGCTCATCATTGAGCGAATGAAACCGTGAACCATCAAGCGCACAGGCGCAATAGACACATTCAGCAAGGCTGGTCACTTCAGTCGTAAATTGAAGGTGTGAATGATTATTTTGTTCTTCATTGCGGTTGCCTTGGTGTAATTGATGCGCGCCAAAATTGGCGCCCATAAATTGCACTAGCACTATAGCAATCAATAATTTTGACAGCCCAGCCATTGACCAGCGAGAAAATAAATCGGACAACAAAATATGAAAGGATCCTGAACAAAGACGAATGCATGATAACAAAGTGGTAATGGTACACACTTATGAGACCCTGTAACAGATTTTGGTCACTCTTCTTTTGCTCCATCATCTCAGCTTAGAATAATAAATCGGTATCAAACAGCTCTTTATTCCGCTATCTAGGTTTTTTTGGCTGACAATAGACCCGCTATTGCCGCGTCGATAGGCCTTGTTAGCAACAATGGCAAGCTTGATATTGATGATACAGAAGATATTGATAAAATGGAAAAACAACAAACCAACTTATTTACAAATGTTGTTTAGCTGTATTTTAACCATATTATTTTCCAGACAATTCCGCCTGTAGTTCTTCTGTAATTTTTGTGGTACGAAAGTCTTTATACAAACTCGCTTCCGATGATGGATCAAGAGCTACCCCTGCAGACGCTAATAAGTTATCGAATAATGGCTTGGTATTTTCCATTTCGACTAAAGCACATAACTTTTTTTGATTATCAATACGTGCAAATGCAATTTCTTTAGGAATTGCGCCAACCAAGCTTTGTTCGGCAACCTGCTGACTCACTTGGCTAAATGTCGACTTATTTTGAACAGATGATCCTTGTTGAGTTTGTGAGTTCATCGTTTTATCCATGACTTTTGCACGAGTCTCAATTTGTAACGCAAGATCTGCTTTGGCATTGGCTATCGCCTGGCCTCTTGCTGCTGTCATATTACCACCCCAAGCAACACAACTTGAAGAAGCTAAGCCTTTTTCACTTGTTGGCATAAATACCCAACTTGGCACTGAATCATTGTCCGCAAGAGATGTAGATTGTGATTGAGGCGTACTGTTACAAGCCGCTAGCATTAAAACAGATGCAGAAATTAGTAGCACTTTTTTCATCATTATTTCCTTATTCGGATAAATTCCATTGATCAATTTGATGTTGATATTTAGCTTCAAGTTTAGAAACTTTAGTTAAATATTTTTTAGTTTCGGGGTAAGGTAACTGCTTCATTAATTTGCTATAGACTTGATCAGGCGATAACGCATTGATCTTGCCATAAGCCTGCTTTATTGAGCGATTATTTTCACCATTAAAGGTTTTCGCTATATTGCCAGCACCAGTATTGTAAGCGGCTATGACGCAATATTGTCTGCTTATAGGATCATTAATACCATCAAGATATTGTTCATTTAAAATGGACAAATAACCTGCTCCGTAACGAATATTTATGTTGGGCTGATATAGTTCTATTGAAGTAGGAGCTTCATCTTTACGATAAAACTTTCTGGCAACATCGATTCCTGCTGATTTAGGTACAATTTGCATTAATCCAAATGCGGGAATATGAGATTTTGCTTTAGGATTAAATGTAGATTCCGCATATGAAATAGCGAGTAGTAACGATAAAGGAATATTCATTTCTGAAGACTGTTTTTGGTAAAAAACTAAATATTTCTTGGATAGTTTGTATAAATAGTCTTCAGGCAAACGAATGGTATTTACTTGAATTTTTTTATAAATAGGGTTTGCTTTGACTAACGCTTCAACCTGCTTCTCAGCCATTTTCTTACGTTTTTGTGACTGCTGATTAATCTCATTAACTTGCTTGATTTTATTATTCACATCAAGTGAACGAGCATTGTCAGGTTTCTTGTTATCAGAAAGCTCAGCCTCTATTTCTACAATACTTTCTTGGGCATCAAGTTGTGCAAGCATTTGCTGTTTTTGTGTATCAATTTGCTCATTAATCACTTTTTCAGCCGTTACTTCTGAAGGTTGATCAATTAACGTATTAACTACTTGTTCTTCTTCCACTAGGGCAGCTTCGTTATTTATATTGGTCAATAAATCTCGAGTATTAGGATCCGCTTTCAACTTGCTAATAATAACGACTTGATCAATAACCTCATTGGTTAAATTTTCTATGACCACTTGTTGAGTTAACGCATCAATTTTAACTCGAGTCTGCTTATCTTGTGTGTAAATGACCTCGACTTCGGAAGTGCTTTGTTCAGGCACACTCCAAATTTTGAGTAATTCACCACGATAGGCGTCAAACTCGGCTAAGTATTCATCACGAAATTTTTTAAATTCGGCATTTTCAGATTGATTAAAGTGTGAAATCTCAGTTTTGCGCTGTTGCTTAAATTTTTCAAAATCACTATCTGCAGCACTAACTAGCGAGCCGACGGATAAACCAACACAGATACAACAAAGGCTTATTAGTATCGGCCTAGCTTTATTTGATATAACTTGTTTGCCCATATTTTTTCATCCTTTGAAAACATCAATCCTTAAAATAAGCATTAAATTCGTAGCGCGTTAATAAACTGTCTGCAATGATTTGCTCATCTATTTCATATACTGCATAAAAATTAGCGGCTTGTGTTGTGAGTTTTTTAGCTAGCGGTGCTACCTTTTCAGTTTCATCTAACATCAAAACCTGACCTAACTCATCTAAAGTAGATTTAAAGTGATCCTGTTGGCCGTCATACTCGGTAAAACCGGCCGCCAGTTGTAACTGCATCCCAGAGGCTCCAAGATCAGTAGTGGTCATAAAGTAAACTAAATTATGACTATCAAAGAAAAAATCATTACTTCGCTGCGTAATTGACTCAATGTTATCCGTTAGCAAATGTAAACCAGTAAAGGGTATTGGCGGCGCAAAGCGATCCAAGATAACACTGTCGTTAAGTAGACTATGTACCACAATTCCAGAGACTCTTTGTTGCTCTGTAATTAAGGTTAGTAAGTACTTATCTTGTTTATAGTATCGATACTTTAAAGACTCATTGATGGTTGAGCTTTTGATTATCGTTGGCATACCAATGCTGGCTTCAACATGTGCTAGATAATTTCCCACTCTGATTGTATTAAGCGTTTTTTGTTCTACTCTGTCAGTAAAATGAGTAATAAACCCTTGATAACCTTCGGTGAGCAACTCTTTAGTATCAGACCAATTACCTAACCCCATTAAAATAAATGCAATATAGATAAATAAACGAGACATTTTGGCAAAAAAACCAACTTGGCCTTCATCTTCTTCTATGGTCGAACCCGTAAGTAACTGCGCTACCGCTCTTTTCATGTTGTTCATGGAGTAATTTTTTTATGTTTTAGCGAAGATAAATCAACAAATAAGCGATCTAAACTGTCACTTATTGCTAACTGGGTTAATTCGCTTCGGCTTTTTTGACTATAACTCATGGCTTTCCCTGAATAGGTCTTATGCCAGATAGGTTGATTATTTTGGCTCACTTTAACGATAAGATTATTTTTAACCATATCGATACGCGCACTGACAATATTACTCGTAAGCCTATATTTTACCTGACAAGTTTTATTTGGATTAAATGCGAACCCTTGCTGTAACAAGCGTTCAATCATCCATTCTTTAACATGGACTCGATTCTCACCAGAGCTTTCAACACAAGCATTTTTGGCCATCAGCTGCTGTTGTTGTGCCTCTAATTGTTCAGTTTTACCTTTATCGAGATCGACTTGTTTTAAAATAATCCCTGCATAAACAATACAGTTTTTATTATCAGTCCAACGTTCAAAAATAGTGGCATTTTTTAATATTTGCTCACTTTTTAATTGAGTATTTGATTTATATCGTGAGTAACCCGCATCACCAACTGCACCAATAGATGTTTTCTCGCGAGTAGATACCGAAGTGTTTAACATTTTGGTCAATGATGCTCTAGCGTCATTATCCACTCTTCGTTCATCTAAATTTTTGAGGCCCGTACACAATGATGATCCAGCTGCAATATAAGATATTCCATCTGCTGTTTGAGAGGTAACCCAGTCAGGTTGCGGACGTACTGCATAATATTGAGCACAGCTGCAAGCCACTACTGACGTCGGCCAAACCAAAACCGATGTTAATATAGATAGACTTAAAGCACGACGATGTCGTGCTTTATTAATCAAGGAAATCATTATTACAAACGCTCTGTAATTATCTTATTCAACACTTCAGTATCAATTAAGCGTTGTTTAATACGAGTTTCACCTTCCATAACTAATTTCAATTCATCAATTTCATCAGTCATAGTTGTTGCTTTAGAATAGAAAGCGTCAGCCATTTCAACATCCGCTAGAAACTCTGCACAAACTGCATTGTTATAGGTAATTGCAATAGATGATGAATATTTAGTTTGTGCTTTAGCAAACATTTGACAGGCATTTTTATACATACCTTCTTGTGTAAATTCAATGCCCATATCAAACATTTTTTCAGCATCATCAGGCATATCAGAATTGTCATCATCCATAAGGTCGACATCAGTTGTTAATATAAATGGCGCTAAATCAATTTTTAATTCATGAGTAACTCGAGCCAAAGCTCTGCCAACTAATTCTTCATCTGTTGGTTGTGCATCGTTAGAATCATTGCACACCTTACTCTCAGCAATTTCGCTATAATGGTTTGAAAATATAATTTGACCAGACTCTACAGAAACCGCTTTCGGTTCCAAGATAACAACAGCAGTTTTTTTGGTACAACTAACAGTATAATTGCGAGTTTTTTTACACTTTAAAAAATTACTATCTTTTTCCGTACATTCACTTCTTTTTTCTGAATAACGAGATGAATCAACTGTAGTAGAGTAACCTGCATTAATTAATGTATCAGCACCCGTTAACTTACCTAATTTAATACGAGTCGCTGAATTAGTTAATATGCCATCATTCAACTTTTGTTCTTTAATAATAGCATCAATTCGAGAACGCTCAACTAAAGTGAAGTATGGGGAATTATTAAGTTTAATGTTAGTAAGATTGGTCTCTAGAATTGAACCACCCGTAGGCCTGCGTTGATCATGAATCACCGCAATTCGCTTCATTTTTTTTGCGCTAGATTCTCGTGCTGGTTTTAGTTCAGATATTGGAATTTGAGGTGTACTAAATGCGTTAGTTAAAATCTTCATGCTATCATTAATGGTTTTTTCGATACTAACGCAACCAGATAATATTACACATGCGACAGTTGCCGCAAAGAGTCCTTTCTTCATAAATTCCATCCTAAATAGTTTATAAACCTTTAAAATACATAAAGATATAACAGAGATCTGTTCATAACAATTCGCTCAATATACATTAATTATTGTTAATGGGAAGTGGTTTGGCTCACATTAATATTACTAAGAATTTAGTAATATTGGTCACACTAAAAAATAGAATAAATATCAATCAAACTGGTTGATATTTATTCTACTTTTTGATTTTATATTACTTAAAAATATTAAAATCAATAAATACGAACGAAAATGTTATTAAAGTAAATAATATTTATTTACTTAACTTAATTAGCTTAATTAGCCAAAATCTACTGCTTATTGTATTTAAAGATGGATGTTAAATTAGTTAGAATGATTATATACAAGCTGTTAACAAATCATAACCACGTGAGGGTGTATACTTTAAGAATTATTTATATTCATTTAGTACTATTGCATGAAAACTGAAGATTAAATCGGGGCATTTTAATAACAAATACCCCATTTTATGAATAAAACCAGATATGAATTTATTTAAATACGCAGTATTTGGCGTAATCGGCGGCTTCATTGGCCGTCCAATCACCGCTTTGTTTTTCTTTCATTTGCTTACACCAAGCGTCACTACCCACTTCAGGTGCACACGCCGTTAAGCTAAGGGTTAACAATAACGCACTTGATATGGCAAATAATTTTGATAATGACATAAGCTATCCTGTTCTAAAGTAATAACATCAATACTAACATTGAGATCGCTTGGTGATCCAAGTAACCGCATCTTGTTTACGCTCTAATGGGAACCAAGCCACTTCACCCTGCATAAATGGTCCCATTAACCTCACAGCATTACCGACCCAATCTGGGCCACCCAAAAATACTAAGGCATTAAATGTGGGTAGTTGTACTTCACCGCTGCCAGTTAATGAAGCAAACTCCCAGCCTTCCAATAGCACATCCGCTTCAATATACAAACACACCTGGTCCCAGTCTTTGCGGTAACGCTTAATGGCGGGTTGCAAACGGGTGCGATAATCCTGTGCCGATAAACGGCCACTGACAAATAAACTAATGACACCTTTAGTAATATCGGGAATTTGACATAACATAACGATAACTCCAGCCTTATAACTAGACCATAAAACAGACTTTATACGCTAGGGTTATCGTGTAAAGCAACAATGACTTATATAATAGCAAAACTATGCTATTCACTTCATTAAATATGTAATAACTCAGAGGCCAGACCGGATTTTTCGTTCACAGCCCATGGTTAACGGCCGATGGCTAACGTTAACGGTCCATTGATATATCGCGACGCAGTCCCCCCCAAGACAAGGCTGAAAAGTTTCCCTGACTGCGCTAGAATATAGCCACAGCACCCAAGATAAACACGCAGCTTTAGAGGCATTAAGCCGCGCGATTGTTTATTGGCCGTCAACTAAGGGGACCACCACAACCCAATGATACAAATTACCCCACGAGTGATATTGCAAGATAACGAAATTGAATGGCATTTTGTCCGTTCAAGTGGTGCCGGTGGCCAGCACATTAATAAGGTGTCAACCGCGGCGCAACTCAATTTTGATATTAGCGCATCATCTTTGCCGGCGTTTTATCAACAAAAGCTGCTTGCAAAAGCCGATCATCGCATTACTAAAAGCGGTAAAGTGATCATTAAATGCCAGCAATCACGCAGCCAAGACTTTAACCGTCAATTGGCACTGGAACAATTTATTGCACTGGTAAAAAGTGTTGGCATAGTGCAAAAAGCCCGTATTCCGACTAAAGCGACCAGAGGCAGCCAACAGCGGCGAATTAACGCAAAAAAACAACGGGGTGCAACCAAAGCCATGCGCCAAAATAAATCGTCTGATCAGTAAAAAAATGATTTAATCATAGGTCAATCGATAACACATGACTTCGGTTGAGCATTTTTTGGTTTACCTCAGCGCCATCTTCGGTAAGAATGCTTGTTAAACAATGCGTTTCCCAGCGTTAATCGACTTACCTTGCGATTTTTACAGGAACCATCATGAGCCAAACAGCAAAAATTTTACTGATCAACGGTCCTAACCTAAACTTATTAGGCCGTCGCGAACCCGGACATTATGGTCACCAAACCCTCACCACGATTGTGAATGAATTAACCCACAGTGCGACCCAAGCGGGCATTGAACTTGAGCACATTCAGTCTAATGCTGAATACCAGTTGATCGACGCCATCCATGCTACTGACGCTCAGTTTATTATTATTAATCCTGCCGCCTTTACCCACACCAGTGTCGCGCTGCGTGATGCCATACTCGGTGTCGCAATCCCGTTTATTGAAGTGCATTTATCTAACGTGCATGCCCGCGAGCCTTTTAGGCAGCACTCGTATTTTTCAGATAAAGCCCAAGGGGTGATTTGTGGCTTAGGCGCACAAGGTTATCAATTCGCACTGCAAGCGGCGCTGACATACCTAAAAGAGCAAGACTAATATCGGCAATTAAGCGACCTTTAATGCACCTCAGCACACGTTTAGCGGTATAATCCGGCCAATACCAGCCACATAACGAGCCCCCATGCCCATTCAATCTGTTTTAACCGATGCCTTAGCCAAACGTAGCACTTTTTTTGAGCAAGCTGCCAAAGATAATACTGATTGTTATCGGGTATTTCACGGCACGGTTGAAGGTGAAAATGGCCTTAACATTGACCGTTACGGTGATGCCTGGCTTATTCAAACCTTTCACCAAACCTTATCTGCTCAGCAACTTGAAGACATATCGAGCCTACTGACTGCCCACGCGGATTATCATATCGTTTACAACGATCGCTCTGGCAGTCATTCTCGGGTGGTCAATAATGCCGAAAGTGAAGCCCAAGACTACGCACAATCAACACACATTATCCATGAAAATGGCATAGCGTTTACCTCCAAGTTACGTCATGAAGGTCAAGACCCACTGTTGTTTTTAGACATGCGTATTGGCCGCGAATACATGCGTGCCAACAGCCAAGGTAAGAGTGTCCTCAACCTGTTTTCCTACACTTGCGGTATTGGTACAGCTGCAGCGATGGGCGGTGCTCGTAGAGTGATGAATGTGGATTTTTCATCATTTGCATTGGCTGCGGGGCAAAAAAATGCCGAGCTCAATAATGTCACTGATGTCTGTGAATTTGTCCAAAGTGATGCGTTTCCGGCGCTGCGTCAATTGGCGGGTTTGCCTATCGGCGGACGTCGTAATCAAAAACTGCCTAAATACCCCAAACTGCGTGTCACTCAGTTCGATTTAGTATTTTTAGACCCGCCACGGTTTGCTAAAAGTGCCTTCGGTATTGTCGACTTAGTGAATGATTATCAAGGTATTTTCAAACCGGCCGTGTTAGCCACCAAAGCGGGTGGCACCCTAGTATGCTGTAATAATGTCGCCAAAGTGGAGCGCCAAGCATGGTATGACAGCTTAGTGCGCTGCGTTGAAAAACAAGGCCGTAATGTCACCGCCCATCAATGGCTTCATTGCCATGAAGATTTCCCCTCATTTGATGATAATCACCCATTAAAAATGGTCGCATTAACCATAGATTAGTCATAGGTTTAGCCAATCAATATACCGCTTATATTAATCATTGAGCCACCTTTACGGTGGCTCAATTGTATCAGCGAGTCCGCATCAAGGTATTACGACAGTGGCGTTATTTTAGGGCGACCAGCGGTACTCGCGGCGCTGTCACCACGAGCATCTAACTGAGCAAATGTCTTATCTAAAATCCTATCAAGGTATTGCCAATCACTGCGGACTTCATTGTCAGTAATACCTAGCCACGATCCTTCAAATTGGCGTAGTTAAGATCGGCTACCACACCCACTATTGCCGCTTCAGTTGCTGGCATTTCAGCATCAGACAAGCCTAAGTAATACTAAGGTTTGCAGCCATCGGATAGTGATTTTTAGACAAATATAAAAATTAAATTGCGCACAATGTAGTTGTAAATCATTTTAGGTTTAGCTATAGTGAACACAATTAGATTGCGCGCAACTTAAATTAATTTACTTTTACACAAGGTTTACTATGAAAGCACTATATACCACTTCAGCAACAGCATTAGCAGGCCGTAATGGCCAAGTGTCTACCGACGACAAAAAAGTTGATTTACAGTTAAGTTACCCCAAAGAAATGGGTGGCAGCGGTGAGTTTACTAATCCAGAACAGTTATTTGCGTCAGGTTATGCCGCATGTTTTTCTAACGCCATTTTGCATGTCGCGAGCCAGACTAAAGTGGCTATCAAAGCGGCTCCAACTACAGCGACTGTCGGTATCGGCGCCAATGACAATGGTGGTTTTGCATTAACCGTTGCGCTAGCAGTTGAACTTGAACTGGACCAAGCAGAAGCTGAACAGTTAGTGAAAACCGCTCACCAAGTTTGCCCATACTCAAATGCAATACGTGGCAACATTGACGTGAAACTGACCGTAAATGGTCACGCTATTTAGGCTGTTTGAGCTGATCGATTCTGATTTGACTGACAATAAAAAACCAAGACACGCGTCTTGGTTTTTTTATCGCTTGCTAGCGTCGATTAGACTTATTGCTTCACGCCCATTAATATTTCCAAGGCGCGTAGACGGTGCTCACTGTCATACAAGTCATTGGTAAACATCAGTTCATCAACGCCAAGCTGTTGCACAATCACTTCAAGTCGATGCTTAATCGTTGCCGGCCCGCCACAAACCGACAAACTTAAAAAGTTATCGACGTAGTTTTTCTCTTGCTCGCTCCACAACCCGTCCATGCTATCGACTGGTGGTGTAAGCCACATCTCTTGGCCACGAATTAACGCCAAAATGCGTTGTTTAGAGGTAGTGCTAAGGTGCTCTGCTTCAGCATCGGTTGGGGCCGCCACCAAAGGCAATCCCAACATAACATAGGGCTTATCTAATACCGTCGAAGGGATAAATTCGCGTCGATAAAGCGCAACGGCATCATGTAAAAAACGCGGCGCAAAGTGGCCGGCAAACACATAAGGTAATCCACGTTTAGCCGCTAACTGCGCGCTAAATAAACTCGAGCCTAATAACCAAATCGGCACATTAGTGTCTTCGCCCGGAATAGCCCTAACTTGGGCAGTTGTAGCACCTTGGCGCTGTTCACGCGGACCGAGTAATGATTGCAGCTCGCTCACTTCTTCTGGGAAATGCTCAGCCCGGCTATCATCACGATTCAATGCGCGGCTAGTGACTGGGTCGCTACCTGGCGCACGGCCTAAGCCTAAGTCGATGCGCCCTGGATACAGGCTGGCTAAGGTTCCAAATTGCTCAGCCACCACCAAAGGAGCATGGTTAGGTAACATGATCCCGCCAGCCCCAACACGAATACGTTGAGTACCACCAGCAATATAGCCAATTAATATCGAGGTAGCCGAACAGATAATGCCCGGCATATTATGGTGTTCCGCCAACCAAAAACGGTTAAAACCAAGGCGGTCAGCGGCTTGAGCATAATGCAGGCTGCCTTGTAAGGCCTCAGTAATACTGGCATCTTTACGCATCGGCGCGAGTTCGAGTAATGAAAAAGGAATATCTGCCAATATAGACATCTTGGCTCCTTATTTAAGGTAAGAATTGCGGGTATCGGCTGAAAATACTGAGCTGTCGAGCTAGGCAAGAAGGTTATCAGCAGATAATAGGCCTAAAAAGCTTGTAGCATGTCGGGGGTAAACTCATCCACATCAATCGAAAAGCCCGCAGAATCAATACATTGTTGCAGTTTATCAAGCTCATTATCGACATTTGATATGGTTAAAGTGTTGTTATCTAGCCCGTACACTAACGCGAGACTTTTGTAGTAAAAACTTAAGATCACTAACGCATCACGATTATTGTCTTTGGCGGCTTGTTGAATCGATTTTAGCTTGCGGTAAATTTTGTTTTGTAACTGTTTTAGTTGCCACACATAATACACTTCATAAAATTTAGGTTTTGTACGCAGGTTACGCACTAATAGGCTGCACACCATTAAGGCTAAAATCACCCCGGTAAAATTAAGATAAAAATGACCGGTCGACTCGGCACCGGGTGAGGGTTTAATGCCGAAAAAGTAGATCATCAACTGACCCAATATCAGCGACAGAATGGCTAATGTCGCCACCAAGCCTATTTGTACCCAATTATTTACCGAACGATATTGGCTTTTATTAATTTTGACTAACTTCATCACGCCGCTCACATCACTTATTTGCCTATAGCTTAACGCGTCACAACGATTTATTGAATGAAATATTAACGCTTATTAAACGTGAGTTAATCTAATCCTATTGTGTATGAGTGAGTGGCTAAGTTAGTGGCTAAGGTTAGTGGCTAAGATGGGGCAACAAAGCTCACCCCACACTGCCATATCTCAAACACAGACATGGCAGCCCTATAGCACCCACTTAAATGACCCTTAGCTACTTAATTAACCCTTTGCTAAATAGTCTTTTGCATTAATGGGTCAATAAGCTGTGAGTGAATCCAATGGTAAGGTGTTAATTAATTACGACCCGCCATCACGCCGCCATCAACATCCCATACCGCGCCAGTCACCCAAGCAGCTTGCTCCGATAACAAAAACACTATGCTATTGGCTACATCGGCTGGACTACCCACTCGACCGATTGGATGAAATGCATTGAAGCTTTCAAGCACACCAGCCATATCTTGCGGTTCAATAAAGGCTTCATAAATAGGTGTACTCACCACGGCTGGCGATACGGCATTAACACGAATATTATGATCCGCCAGTTCCATTGCCATGTGTTGCGTTAACGCATGTAAACCCGCTTTAGCCATAGAATACGCACTTGATGGTGTGGCTTTAATGGCTTGTTTAGCCCACATAGAACCAATATTCACTATGCTACCGCCATTATGTTGAATCATGTTTCTGGCTACCGCTTGGGAAATAACAAAAATCGCTTTGTTAAGCTCCATGTAAATATCATAATCACTGAGTTGATGATCTAAAAACGGCTTAGGGTTAAAGTAACCCGCAGCATTGACTAAATGATCGATTTTATGGTCCATGGAATCGATCATCTTGATCAAACTAGCAAGGTCTTGTGTGTTGTATAAGTTGGCTTGAAATCCACTGATATTGCCCAATGTTGATAATTGCGCGATCGCTGAATTAAGCTTATCAAGCTTGTTACCGACGATAATGGTATCAATGCCTTGAGCGACAAGTTGCTTCGCGGTTTCAAAACCAATGCCGCTGGTGCCGCCAATAATTAGCGCTGTTGTTTGAGTTGAATTCGTCATTTGTTCACACCTAATCTAGAGTCAGTGTGATAAGCTTATTGGCAAACTATCCATTTGAATAGTAAGTACAAATTGGTTGTATAGGCACTTTTAGGTACATCTTAATGAATACAAAAGAAAAATTATTTTCTCGAAAATCTGCCCCAGAAAAAAGTGCCCGTATGGTTGAAACCATCTACGGCTGTAAATGGTCACTGACTGTGTATCAGTTATTGGCCAATAATATTAACCGTCCCGGTGAAATGGTAAAATCGGTTGAAGGCCTCAGCACCAAAGTGCTTAATCAATGCCTGAAAAAAAACATCGAATTTGGCATTTTGAATAAAATTAATTATCCAGAAATCCCTCCTCGAGTTGAGTACGAGGTGACTGAGTTTGGGCAAAAGTTCATGCGCATTTTAGACGATATCGAAAAGCTGCAACACGAAATTGATGCTTAGCCCGCAGACTAAGCAATCGTTCACCTAATCACACATTCACTCAAATCAAGTTTTTGATGACTCATTAGATCCACTCGCCTTATTAAGCCACACAAACTCAGGTAAAGCGCTTAAATCTAAGCAGTCCCCTCGCTCAGCAATGGCACTATTTTTCGGTTTATTGGCACTGTCTTGATTCAGCATGTCCAACAATACTTGCTGGGCGTCGGGCTCCCCATGCACTAATATCACCGCTGGCGATTGCTCAAAATGGCGATACCAAGACAATAACTCGGCTTGATCAGCATGGGCCGACAAGCCTCCAACAGTATGGATACTTGCAGCAACTTTGACACTCTGACCATGGATTGTCAGCGCCTCGGCGCCGTCAACTAATAATCGACCTGGTGTTCCCATCGCCTGATAACCACAAATAATAATATCGGTTTCGTCACGCCATAGGTTATGCACAAAATGATTGCGAATTCGGCCACCATTACACATACCGCTGCCCGCGATAATAATTAATCCTTTATGAATATCATTTAACGCTATCGACTCTTCGGTGCTACACACAAACTCAGCACTGGATAACAACGGGTGCTGGCCTGGTGACATGCGGGTAAAACGCTTAAAATCATCGTCCATCAAGGGATAATTGTTAACATAAACCTCGGTTGCTTTTATCGCCATTGGACTGTCTAAACAAATACGCCAACGCGATAAATCCCACTCGTTGGCATACAAATGGAACAGATAAAGCAGCTCTTGAGACCGTCCGACTGAAAATGCGGGGATCAATATATTGCCTCTGCTCTCATGAATGGCACGCTTAAAAATGGATTTTAGTTCAACCAATGTCTCTTGCCAGCTACGGTGCAACCTATCGCCATAAGTACTTTCCATTAACACCAAATCAGCTTGTTCAATCAATGACGGGTCATCCAAAATCGGCATGCCAGCTCGGCCTAAATCACCGCTAAAGACGATTTTTTTCTGTTCGGGTTGATGACCTAACCACACCTCAACAACGGCAGAGCCGATAATATGCCCCGCATCCGATAAACAGATCTCAATGGCGTCGGTGATCGGTACACGTTGACCGTAATCGACTGCCACAAACTGCGCCATAACTTGCTCAACATCCGCCTCAGTGAACAACGGCTCCAGCGGCTCTAAATCATGTTTTTTACGTTTTTTATTTTGCCTATCCGTGTCTCTTTCTTGCAGCATTGCGGCATCACGCAACATAATATTACATAACTGTACCGTGGCTCTTTGGCTGTAAATCGGCCCGGTAAACCCTTGCTTTATGAGATATGGCAGTCGACCAGAATGGTCAATATGAGCATGGCTTAATACCACAGCATGGATATCTTGCGCTTGAAATGGAAAAGGATCGTGATTACGTAACCAGTCTGCTTTACTCCCTTGAATTAATCCACAATCAAGCAATACTTGCTTATCATTAACGTTAAGTAAATGGCAGGAGCCAGTCACCTCCTGGGCGGCGCCGTAAAACTGTAGAGTCATGTGCATATTGTCGCTCCCGATAAAATCCACTAACAAGACTAAGTAAAGCGTATGACATTGAGAAAATAAAGTCGCGATCCACATCAAATAAATGTATAAAAAATAATCATGTTTTGCAGATAAAATAAACAATCACCTTTAATCTATGATAAACCATGTTGCAACATCTACTTACAGTTACTAACTATTGGTAAACCAACCGTTAACACTTGGTTTTACTAAGTCATTGATGAATAAATTTTATGAGACCTAGGATATTGTTGAGTATATTTCACTTTGTGAGTCACTCATGGGTTTGCTACTCTCCGTCGCCCTAATCGGAAAATACATTAACGAACTAAGCTGTGCTTACTCAAATGACAAGACAAGAGATTAAAATGAACAGAAAATTAGTTGCAGCATGGATTTCAGCAGTGTTGATTGCCCCAAGCGCCATGGCTACCGAAATTTATAAAGATAATGTCAATGCGGTCAAAATTGGTGGCTTTATTGATGCTCGCGTGATCAATACTCAAGGTGAAACAGAAGTCGTCAATGGTGCTTCACGTATTAATTTCGGTTTTAATCGCCAATTACAAAATGATTGGAGAGCATACGCATTGCTTGAATGGGGTGTTAATCCTGTTGGTAGCACTGATATTGTTTACAACAATCGCTTTGAATCAATTCAAGAAGAGTTTTTTTATAACCGATTAGGTTATGTCGGTCTCGCACATGACACCTACGGTAGTATCACCATTGGCAAGCAATGGGGTGCTTGGTATGACGTGGTATACAGTACTAACTATGGTTTTGTGTGGGACGGTAACACTGCCGGGGTTTACACTTATAACAAAGATGATGGCGCCGTAAACGGTGTTGGTCGTGGTGACAAAACGGTTCAGTATCGCAACCGCTTTGGCGACGTCAGTTTTGCCGTTCAAGTCCAGTTAAAAAACTCGGCTTTTTATACCTGTGATGTCGAAAACATTACCGAAAATGCCTGTGAAGACTTGTGGGCGTCTGGCTCAACGACAGCTCAACAAGTTGAGTTCAATTATACTTATGGCGGTGCTGTCACTTACCAAGCAACCGACAAGTTAGTGTTAACCGCAGGGGTTAATCGGGGTGAGTTTGATGTGAACTTTGCTAATGGTGGCTCATCCACTGCGGTTGATCTTATTTACGGTGTGGGGATCACGTGGGGCAACTTTGATCAAAACGGTTTTTATGCCGCCGCTAATATCAACAAAAATGAAAATCATGACACCGACAACATCGGCCGGTTAATTAACGACGCTGTGGGTCTTGAGTCATTGTTCTCATACAAGTTCGATAATGACATTCGTGCTTTTGTGTCATACAACGTACTCGATGCAGGCGCTAACTACGTTATCCAACCTAACTACAATGCTGACCCTAACGACGTCTTTAAACGCCAGTTTGTGGTAGTCGGTTTGCACTATTTATTTGACCCTCAAACGGTGATATACATTGAAACTCGTCGTGATTTCAGCGACTTTACCAGTGTAGACAAAGTACAACAAGCCAGAATGGAAGTGTCTGAAGATGACGGTATCGCCATTGGTCTTCGCTACACGCTTTAATCTTAATCTCTGTGCTATGGCTAAATAGCACATTAAATTAATAGCAGATCAAAAAAAGGTTCGACATCACTGTCGAACCTTTTTTTATGGCTGTTGTAAAGCAGACTAAAACGCGCGCTTCAATTAGCACGCCTAAGCTCCAAGGCTTAAAAGACGCACTGAACAAAGCAGTTAAGCAAGAGCTAAAACAAGAACCAAAACAAGAACTTAAACAAAACCCTTTAAACCAAATTCTTTAAACCATCGTGCTTAAGCAACGGGTTTCTCGTCAATAATCGTCACTTTTTCAACAATAATCGGTTCACGCGGTACATCTTCATGGCCCGCTATCGTCGTGGTGTTAACCCGCTCCATTTGCTGAATAACCTCCATACCGGCAGTCACTTTGGCAAACACGGCATAACCCCAACCGGCATTTGTCATCGCACTATGGTCAAGAAAATCATTGTCAGCGACATTAATAAAAAACTGCCCAGTAGCAGAATGCGGCGCATCTGTTCGTGCCATCGCCAACGTACCCAACACGTTGCTTAAACCTTTATTGGCTTCATTGGCAATCGCGTCGCGAGTTGGTTTTTCTTTCATTTTGGCGGTTAAGCCACCGCCCTGCACCATAAATCCTTTAATGACCCGATGAAAAATCGTGCCTTCATAAAAACCATCTTGGCAGTATTTTAAAAAGTTTTTTGAAGAAACCGGTGCACTTTCCATTTCAAGTTCAACGGTAAAATCGCCAAGATTGGTGCTAAAAATAATCATATATAACCCGAATGACAAAAGATGACAATAGCCGCCAGTATAGCGGCTATTACGCTTATCCTTGCATGAAATCCCCACTCCTTAAAAAAGTGTCGATCATGGTGCTGGCTGATGAAACAAATCGATTGCGGTGCGCGTCATCGCCCGAACGCCTGTGCGAATGGTTAACGGATAATCTGGCGCAAACTGGCTAGAATGCAAAGACGGCAAGGTATCGCCCGACTCAACACTTGCTTGATACTGGCTAGGTTCTACCGCGCCCAGCCAAAATAAAGTAATAGGACGTTTCTCTGGTGTCAGTCCATATAAACCAAAATCTTCGCCAGCCATTACCGGTGGTACCACCAGCACATTATCACTGCCTAACTCGGCTTCAATACTGGCTTTAACCTTAGCGGCTAACGCTGGATCATTATAGGTTGACGGAATGGTTTCATCATCATGCACATACACCACAGGCATTAACTCATCTGCTAAGCCTGCGCTCAACGCAATACCTGTAGTAATACGTTTAATCGCCGCTATTTGCTGCTCACGCACCGCCGGATTATACGAGCGCAACGTTAACTGCAGCTTCACTTCATCGGAAATAATATTGTGTTTTGAGCCACCATGAATAGAGCCCACAGTCACCACATTAGGCTCTAACGGCGACACTTCGCGGCTCACAATAGTTTGTAATGCCAGTACTGTGCGCGCAGCAAGCACGACAGGGTCAATGGTGGCGTGCGGATAAGCCCCATGGCCACCTTTACCCTTAATGGTAATATCAACCGAATCAACATTCGCCAAGGCATAACCACTTACGGTACCTACTTTACCCGCTGGGATTGACGCACTCACATGCAAACCAATAATGCTGTCTGGTGTCGGGAATTGGCTAAACAAACCCTGTTTGAGCATGGCTTTGGCGCCGCCGCCAACCTCTTCTGCAGGTTGAGCCACCATCATTAAGGTGCCTTGCCAATCAGCTTTGTGAAGCATTAATTGTTGTGCAGTGCCAATTAAACTGGTCATGTGAATATCGTGGCCGCAAGCATGCATAATGCCCACGGTACTCTTGTCCGCATTAAGGCTTGTCACGGTCGAGGCGTACGTTTTGCCCGTTTGTTCAATAATAGGCAATCCATCCATATCAGCACGGATCATCACCACGGGGCCGCTACCATTTTTAACAATGCCGACCACACCATAACCGCCAAAATTAGCAGTCACCTCAAAGCCTAATTGTTTCAATTCTTGCGCCATGCGTTGGCTAGTGGCTTTCTCTTGATATGACAATTCAGGCTGTTGATGCAGATGTAAATAAAGCTGCTCCAGTTTAGGTAATGCTTTACTTACAGAGAGATCAAGATCGCTCGCGCTAGCAGTAACAGACAACAACGAAGCTGAAAACACTAACGCCAATAAGGGGTACGCAACACGTAAGCAGGTCATATTATTATTCTTAATTGTCGGGAATTGAGTATGTTAATCTAGCATAAGCTTAAGCTACTTTATAATGGGTTTTCGTTAACCCCAAGCCAATTAAGGGATAAGGTTTGTAGTGGCATAGTGATTAAGTCATTGCGGCCATAAAAATAATAATAAAGGAAACCAATGAAAGTCATTACTGCAACACCAAGGCTAATTATTCGACAATTTACCCTTGATGACGCGCCAGCCGTATTACACTTCAATACTCCAGAACAAGTCAGACTGTTAAGCCAATGTGCCATAAAAACTGTGGTGATCACCTCGTCCAATGACCAACTATCTGCTTACACATCAGCTCAAACTAAGTAAAACCAAGTCTATGCCCGTAAATAACCCCTACTCAATCAAACATAAAATGAAAATGACAGTTTGCATAGAAACACTCTTTTGTTAGCTTCTTCAAAGAGTTAATTAAACTCAATGAATATCTGTTTAACCATTGTTTGCATAACGCACCTTATTTAAGTAGCTTGTAAGCAATAATCATATAAATTCTTGTCTTCAGACAATATTTATACCCAATATGGTTAAAGAGCCTATTTATACGCACGTGTTAAAAACGTATGAGACTCATGGATGAAGAGCTGCCACTGCACTTAACGTTGCTAGACCCGTTACGTAGCAAAGAAATGGACGTCGTCGAAATGTCACGGCCCATATCTCTCCTTCATTTATAACTTCAATTAACTTAATCTCTTTTTTAGCCTATAAGTTAAATTAAGCCATTGATTCATATGATTTTAAATTTATAAATATTGATTATTGAGCATAACAGTCACACTTTACAGAACATCGACCCGTTAAAAATTTATTAGGCGCTTGTTAGCGATCAATAATCGATGTTCAAAAGTCTGTTAATTTAGTAGCAAGGTTATAAATAAGGGCGATACCACTGTTGAAAAATAACGCAATTACGATACCAGCAGAAATGCTAACGTCTTGGCAAAACACAGTTGATCTCATCGCCAAGGTCACTAAAGTGTCAGCATCATTAATCATGAAACTTCACACTGATGAAATGGAAGTCTTTGTCGCCAACAATAATACCGGCAGCCCATATACGCCTGGGATGAAGGAAAAGCTGGGTCATAGTTTATATTGCGAATCAGTGATCGCTCAACAAACAGAATTACATATAGAAAATGCTCTAGAAGATCCCAAATGGTCTGCAAGCCCTGATCTTGCCGTTGGTATGATTTCTTATTATGGCTTACCACTCAATTGGCCCGATAAAGAGCCCTTTGGCACCATTTGCATACTAGACATAAAAGCAAATAGTTACTCAGCCGACCTTATTATGTTGATGAAGTGTTTTCGTCGCAGTATTGAAAGTAATCTAGAAATGTTAGAGCAAAAGGAAAAACTTGCCCAAGCCAATTTACATTTAGAAACGCGTATTGCGCAGCGCACCTGTGAACTAGAGAAGCTTAACAACGATTTAATGCAAGAAATCGACTCCCGAGTCGCGGCGGAAAAACGGTTAGATATCCAACAACGTTTCGACACAGTCACTGGTTTACCTAAATTTAGTCAACTGGTAACCGTATTCAATAAGCTCACTAAAAACGACGCCTTAACGAGCATTTCAGTAGTCCATTTTAGCATCACTAACTTAAAGATGATCCACGATGAATTAGGTTATGACATGTGTGAAAAAGTGCGTAATGTCGTCGCGCAAAAGCTACAACGCTTTATTACTCATAATACCTATCTTGCCATTGTCACTGACACCACATTCTGCATCATTATCTCGACCAAGAAACAGCAGTATGCCGACAAAATGGCGTCTTTTTGCAGTCGCTTATGTCAACACTTTAGCCAAGAGATTGATGTCGATGAATTATCACTCTCTCTTACCACTGCAATGGGGGTCGCATTTTACCCCAACGATGGTAGCGCCTTTATGGATCTATCCAGAAAATCCAGTGCCGCACTGTCTCACTGTGAAAGTGGCAATAACAATAGCTATAAGTTCTTTAACCCAAAAATGGCATTAGAACTATCTAGCCGCATACAAATGGAATCATTATTAAAAGGGGCTCTGCAGCGCGATGAGTTGTCACTGCATTATCAACCGTTTGTAGACACTCAAAGCCTAAGAGTTGTCGGTGCAGAAGTACTTCTTCGTTGGCATAACCCGATCTTAGGGCAAGTTTCACCCGTTGAATTTATTGAAAATGCGGAACATTCGGGGAAAATCATTGAAATCGGTTATTTTGTATTAAGGAAGGCGCTAAAACAGTTAGCTTACTGGCGCGAGTTATATAATCAAGATTTTTACCTTGCGATCAATCTTTCTCCCGTACAACTAAAAGACAGCAACTTGGTAGACAAAATTATTAATTTGCTTAAATTGTACCAAATACCGAGTCATTTGCTTGAAATTGAGCTGACAGAGAATGCATTAATACATGATGCGCCTCGCGCCCAGGAAGTACTGAACACACTACATCAACAAGGGATCCGCTTATCCTTAGATGATTTTGGCACCGGCTATTCATCGCTCAGTTACCTGCAAAACTACCCGTTTAATTCGGTTAAAATTGATCACAGTTTTATTCGCAACCTTGAAACCTCAGAACAGAGCCGACAGTTAGTCAACACCATTATCGCCATGGCCAATAACTTACAGTTATCATTAGTGGCTGAAGGGGTCGAAAATCAATTTCAAGCCGATTTTGTTGCTAAACAAGGAGCCAACATATGGCAGGGTTATCATCTTGGTAGGCCTGTAGATGCCAATGATTTTGCCCAGCAATACCTCATTCCCTCAATGACGCCACTGTTTTAGCCTTCGCCAATTAGAGCACAAAGCAGGATTAGCATTTGTACCATCATTAAGGACGGTTACGTCAACCGACGCACCCTGCGATGATACCCATTACATTTGTAAGCGCACATTTGACGTTATTTTGGTCGAACACGCCAACACAAACCCGGCAGCAATTTCATCCGTGGTTAACGCCATCTTGCTAGATGACTCAGTGGTGCCCGAAAGAACTTGGCATTTACAGGCCCCACAGACTCCAGAACGACACGCAGCATTAATCGGTAATTTCTCTGATTCAATGCCGTCCAATAACGTTTGATCGCCATTTAACGAGATTTGCTTATCGCCAATACTCAACATAAACTGCTCGGTAGATGGATTACTTTCCATCGCGGCTTTCACGCCCATGGCACAACTTTCACCAAAGCTTTCTTGATTGAACTGACTCATATCAAACTCTGCCGCTTCTAACAGTAATTTTACGTCGCTCATATAAGATTCAGGACCACACACAAATACCGTACGCTGCTGATAATCTGGTACTAATTTGACTAGGATGTCTAAGTTTAAGCGACCAATGCCAAAGCCTGTAGCCTCATGTTTATCAGTGAGTATTTGGCTATTATCATCCGACTTAAGCATATAATTAAGATTGAATTTTGGGCTTCGTGATGCCATTGATGCCATTGAAGCTGCAAACATAATGTCATTGACACCTTTTGCACTGTGTACAAAGGCAATATCACTGTCGGTGGTGGTATCGCAAAGCCAGCGCGACATCGAATGCATAGGCGTAACGCCACAACCCGCACTTAAAAACAAATACTTGTCGGCAGCAATGTCAACCAAATTAAAGACCCCATCAGGGCCAGTAACCGTTACCTCATCGCCCACATCTAACGTGTCGGCTAAATAATTAGACACCAAGCCATCTGCGATTCTTTTCACCGTGACGACCAAGGAAAAAGGCCGCGAAGGTGAAGATGAAATTGTGTAACTTCGGTAAACCTTTTCACCATTTATATCTAACTTAAAGGTAATAAATTGCCCCGGTTTAAAATGAAACTTAACCGGTGTTAGTCCTTGAAATCGAAAACTAACCACATTGTGGGTTTCATTCCATTTTTCAACACAGCGCAGTTGCACCTCTCCTCGTTGCCAGCTATCAGCAGCCAAAAGAGCTTCTGGGGTGGTCTGAGCAACGGGTTCAACCTTTGGCGGTGCCTCACTAACAAGGGTAGGTGATTTAGCGGCTTGGGCAGAAAGTGCTTGAGAAAATGAAAAACCAACAGCGGGAGTACTACTCATTTTGATACCTTTAACGCAGTAAACAAGAGAGGTGACGATATGGATAATCCCATATCGCCTTTAATCTCAATCATGACAAATAAGCCGTGCTTATTTTGGCAGATTGTTATGACAGGTTATGCCACCTTAATCATAGCTTTTAAGTCTGTTTCAACATCAGTAGTGCCGCGTAAACCAAACTGCTGCTCTAAAATGTTCATTAGATTTTCTGTTAAGAAACCTGGAGCCGTTGGACCGGTACGAATGTTTTTAACCCCAAGAGATAACAAGGTTAATAGCACTACAATGGCTTTTTGCTCAAACCAAGACAACACAATGCTTAACGGTAATTCGTTAAGGTCACATTCGAAAATATCTTTTAACGCTAACGCTAACTGAATCGCAGAATATGCATCATTACATTGGCCCACATCTAACAAACGTGGCACGCCATTAATGTCGCCAAAATCCAATTTATTGAATTTGTACTTACCACAACCTAAGGTCAAAATAATTGAATCATCAGGCACTGACTTAGCTAAGTCAGTGAAGTAATTGCGCTCTAATTTGTCGCCATCACAACCACCAATTAAGAAGAAATGCTTAATCGAACCATTCTTAACATTTTCAACCACTGTTGGTGCTGCTGCCATTAATGCATTGCGAGCAAAACCGATAGTGATCATGTGTGGAATTTCATCGTAAATAAAGCCTTCGAGCGCGAGTGCTTTGTTAATCACTTCGCTAAAGTCATCACCTTCAACATGGGTTACACCAGGCCAACCAACAATACTACGGGTATAAATACGATCAGAGTATTCACCCACTGTAGGGTCGATAATACAGTTTGAGGTCATCACAACTGCACCAGGGAAAGTGGCAAATTCTTTTTGCTGATTTTGCCAAGCACCGCCGTAATTGCCGACTAAATGCGAGTATTTTTTAAATGCTGGGTAAGCCAGAGCGGGGAGCATTTCGCCATGGGTAAAGACATTAATGCCCTTGCCTTGGGTTTGCTCTAGAATAAGCTCTAAATCTTTCATGTCATGACCAGACACTAAAATTGCCTTACCTTTAACTGACTTGGTATTTACTTGTGTTGGCTCTGGGTGACCAAATGAGGTGGTTTCACCTAAATCTAACATCGCCATAATGCGATAATTTAGCTGACCAATTTCCATTGAGGTAGCAAATAATTTGTCAGCATCAATAGAGTCTTCACCTAAAAATGCCATAATTTTATGGAACTCTGCCGCGACCTCACCATCAGTTTGGTCTAATACGCGCGCATGTTCCATATAAGCGGCAGCGCCTTTTAAGCCATATAGGCATAATAAACGTAAGCCAAGAATATCTTCATGCACTTCACCACGATTAAGCAGAGCGACTGGCGCTTGGGCTAAAATTTCAGGCTTTGAAGTGGCGAGTAATAACTCACCTTGTGCGCTGATCGTTTCAGGCTCTACACCTTTGTCATGACACGCAGCAATATAAGCGGATTTTAATTGGTCACGATAAGTTTGTGCTTGATAGGCATAATCAATTAACCGTTCATCGTCAAAGTTTACGTTAGTCAGAGTGGCAAAAAAGGCCTTAGGGACAAATGCGTCAATTACGCTGTCTACAATGCCAAACTCACGGGCTTTAACTGCATAAGCAGACACACCTTGCAGCATATAAATTAATAAGTCTTGAATATCAGACGTTGACGCTAGCTTGCCACACATACCTTGCGAGTAACTACAGCCATTACCTTCTGGTGTTCTAATGGTTTGTTCACATTGCACACAAAACATAACTCTACTCCTCAAATATTATTCATGTATAAAGTTTACATGTTATAAATGAGTTTACTCTTTACTCTGCAAAGCAAAACCTATTTTCGCTGCCAATGTTGTATTTTACGAGCTGTGTCACCTTCAGCATTCGCTAATGTAATCAGCTTTTTTTCTAGCTTGTTCAAGCATGAACACCAATAGGTACCACAAGAAGGCCTAATATCAATATCAGCATACGTCGATATGATGGTAACAGTCGGTCTTTAAAAAACGTTCCATTTACCCAATGAAAGCAAGTAGAATTAATTAAAGATTTCAATCAGGATGAATAGATGAAAACCAAGCTTAATGTTATCGCATCGACCCTATTGTTGTTGCTTGCCCCCGCAGCTATGGCTGCCGACGTGGCCGTCATCAGCTTAGAAAATGGCACCCATGTGCGCCTAAAAGACGACTTCACTTGGGAATATATCATTACCGAAACGCTCGCCCAGCCAATGCAAGCCTCTAAGGCCGACCTTACTCTGCAAGCCAATGTCCCTCCCGCAGTGGCCTCGGCAGCCTCAATAATCCATAAGCCTGTCGCGCCAACGGTAGAGGCCAATACGACCACTCACTTAACTGCGGCGGCGTTGGCACAACCTGCGATGTTGGGTAGCACGGCCAGAGAGGGTATAAAAATCACCCTGGCAAACACCCAATGGAAAGATGATAACGTCGGCTTAGTGTTTGATTTTGACAGTACCAGTAACGAACATGTCACCCTGGTCGAAGTCGAAGCCAGCTTTTATAACGACCGAGGTGAATTGATCAAAAAAGAAAACCTACAAGCTTGGGAAGCTATTTTTCGGATGCCAGAAACTTACTTGCGTAAAGGTCAACATCGCCAAAGCGATACCCAATGGGTCAACGGGATTAATAAACAACAATGGCAAAAACAGCTGATCAGTTTAAAAATTGTTGAAATCGAATCTCGCTAACCCCATCTCCAGTACAAAAATGGGGACTCAACATTCGCAAAAACAAAAAAGCCCAACTGAAATACGCTTTCAGTTGGGCTTATTTCATCATACTGCCGATGGCGTTAGTTTAAGAACTCATGGTCTTTAGGCAGTTGCTTACTGATCCACAAGACTAGTTTATGTTTTCGATTCGGACCATCATCTTTATCTTCGGCTAAGGGTTGGATCAATTTATCTTGAACCAATAATCGATAAATACACTCCACTTTATCTTTGGGCGAAATGCCTTTGCCAAAATCATCAAAACCACGTTTTTGCGCGTATCCCATGCCAATTTCCATTGCGAGCTTGAGCAATTGCGTATCATGTTTACCGACTTTCATCTATCACCCTTATGGTACTTATCTATCGCTATTAAGTTACGCGAATAGCCACAAATTGCCACTACAATTGCAGCAAGCATGACCCAAAATCTAACAAATATCACTATTGGTAAGTTTAGTTACAATAATTATTCCTAGTTTATCCCTTTAACCTATGCGGCAAGGCACAGTCTTGTTATTGTATCTTGGTTATTTAATTACGTTCTTATGGTCCCTATTCTTTGCCACAACCACATTAAGAATAGGCATAAAAACACCTAAAAGGGCCAAGACCCAAGGATATTTTAATGCGCAAAACACTTATTACCACAGCAGTGAGTGCTGCACTAATGCTCAGCGCGTGTTCGGAGCAATCAGCAGACACCGCCATGGCAGATGCACCAAAAGCAACAACTAAAGCGCCTGCAACTGTTGGCAACGTATTGTTAACGCCAAGCCCTTTACAATACATGGCACCCCAATTTAATAAGCTTAACGCCAGTGACTATTTGCCAGCCTTTGCCCAAGGCATGCAACAACAAAAAGCCGAAATCGCCGCGATCACTAATAACAATGAATCGGCCACGTTTGATAACACTATTGTCGCACTAGAAAAAACCGGTGCCACACTAGACCGTACCCAACGTGCCTTTTTCAATCTTTCAGGGCTAATTTCAGACGACAATTTCATCAAAGTTGAAGAACAAATCGTCCCGCAGATTACTGCACATCAAGACAATATTTATCTTGATGCCAAACTGTTTGCCCGTATCCAAACAGTGTATAAAAATAAAGCCACCTTAAAAGGCGAAGAGTTACGTCTAGTTGAATTTTATTACGACACGTTCGTCCGCGCTGGGGCTGAATTGTCTGCCGCAGATAAAGCCGCAATGCGCGAGCTTAACGGTGACTTAGCTAAGCAAGAAACCCGCTTCTCTCAAAATGTACTTCAATCTTTCAAAGATGATGTGATTGTTGTCGAAGATAAAGCACAACTTGATGGCTTATCCGACAACGACATAGCCTCTTTAGCGGCAGCAGCAAAAGAGGCCGGCAAAACGGGTTACCTGATCACCTTGGTTAATACCACAACCCAGCCACTACTTTCTAGCCTTAAAAACCGTGAGTTAAGACAAAAAATTTGGGAAACCTCGGCCTACCGTGCCATGGACACCAATGCACCATTAAATATCAACATTGCCCAACTCAGAGCCGAAAAAGCGCAACTGCTTGGCTACCCTAACTGGGCTGCCTATTCTGTCGCCGATCAAATGGCGAAAACACCAAAAGCAGTTTATGAAATTTTGGACGATCTAGCACCTAAAGCTTTAGTGAAAGCCAAAATAGAAGCGGCTGACATTCAAGCTGAAATCGTAAAAGCAGGTGGAGATTTCCAACTACAAGCTTGGGACTGGGCCTACTATGCCGAAAAAGTTCGTAAAGCCAAATATGACTTAGACGACAACCAAGTTAAGCCGTATTTTGAAATGAATACCGTACTAAACGATGGCTTGTTCTTCGCCATGAACAAACTCTACGGCATCACGATTAAACCACGCAATGACTTACCTGTATGGCACAAAGACGTGTCAGCTTATGAAGTCTTTAACCAAGACGGTAGCTCAATTGGCTTATTCTATCTAGACCCATACGCTCGCCAAGGCAAACGTGGCGGCGCCTGGATGGACGAACTTGTCACCCAGTCATTTTTGCAAAATACCAAGCCTGTGGTCTATAACGCGCTGAACATTCCTAAGCCAGCCGAAGGTCAGCCAACATTAATGACCTTTGATGAAGTCAGCACCATGTTCCATGAATTTGGTCATGCTATCCACGGCTTGTTCTCACAAGTAAAATACCCAAGCTTAGCGGGCACCGCTACCGCACGCGATTTTGTTGAGTTCCCTTCACAAGCTAACGAAGACTGGAGCGTCGACCCACAAATTATCGCTAACTACGCTAAGCACTACCAAACTGGTGAGCCGATCCCTGCCGAACTACTGGCTAAAGTGCTTAAATCACATACCTTTAACCAAGGTTTTAATACGGTTGAATACTTAGCAGCAGCATTACTCGACATGGAATGGCACTCTATTGCGGCCGGTACCGAGATCGCCGATGTCGCCAGCTTTGAAAAACAAGCGTTAGCCAAGCACGGTTTAGATTACGCGCCAATTCCACCACGCTACAAAACCACCTACTTTAGCCACAGCTTCGCTGGCGGTTACTCAGCAGGTTACTACGCCTACTTGTGGACCGAAGTGTTTGCCGCTGATTCATTCTCTTACATGATGTCACACGATGGATTAACCCTAGAAAATGGCCAAGAATACCGTGACACTATTTTGTCAAAAGGTAACAGCCAAGATCTGATGCAAGACTACATCGACTTTACCGGTAAAAAACCCACTACCGACGCATTATTAAAGCGTCGTGGTTTGGTTAACTAATCACGAAAAAGTCATTAGCCTCTCGACTTTGGTCACTCACCCCGTCGAGAGGCTAACTAATGATAAAAAGTGCCACCAGGGTAATAAAGGATAAATATTGCGCAACCGTAAGCTTATTTGTGTCATTTTGCACATTTGTTGTGCCATTAAACACCTCAAGGCTTTACATTTTCGCCAATACCCTTATTATCCACCCTGTTCGGAGGGATGGCAGAGTGGTCGAATGCACCGGTCTTGAAAACCGGCAACGGTTTATCCCGTTCTAGGGTTCAAATCCCTATCCCTCCGCCACATTAAATGAAAAGGCCTTATCGAAAGATAAGGCCTTTTTGTTTGGGCGAAAGATAGAGATTTAAACCCACGGGTTCCTCTTTATAAAAGATTGCTATCCCTCCGCCACATTTAAATAAAAAGGCCTGCTATTTATAGCGGGCCTTTTTATTGGGCGAAAGATAGAGATTTAAACCCAGGGTTCCTCTTTATTACAAGCAAGCTATCCCTCAGCCACATTCAATGAAAAGGCCTTATCGAAAGATAAGGCCTTTTTGTTTGGGCGAAAGATAGGACTTTGAACCCACGGGTTCCTCTTTATTACAAGCAAGCTATCCCTCTGCCACATTAAAAACGAAAGGCTCATCAGAAATGATGAGCCTTTTTTGTGTCTGTAACATTTGAACCTAGGGTTCCTATTATTAAGATCGTTATCCCTGCGCATTAAATACTAATAAAGCCGCTGATTATCAGCGGTTTTTTGTTTCTGGCGCTTAAGGGGCTCGCCATCAGGATTGACTCAGACAATGTAGCTGCTTTTTTACATGAGCAGAGCGACAAATATGATGTTCTTGTTCATCAGCTCGCACTCTTTTCAATATAAGGCTAGCGGCTTCCTTCAGACCCATCCTCGCGGATAATTCCTTGCCATTCGCTAGTAGTTAACGTTTAATAACAGCATGTTATTGAACGGTGTTCTTCCTACAGAGGACTTTCACCTCATTAGTTCATGCCCATGCTGGGCGTACACAAGAACATCAAACGGAAAAATTACAGTTGGCTGTTTTTCGTTTCTCAAACATTTTAGCCAACTATAATTTCCCGCTTATGTAAGCGTTAGGCATCAGGAGGTAATGTGCAGAAGTCCGATCAAGTATCATTATATTTTTTGGATGCTCTAGAGAAAACTCGCTTTTTTGTGAATATATCAGAGCGCCACTTGAAAGAAGAATTTACTAAGTACACTGAAACAGATATTGAAACTGATGAGGCCACGTGTTGGGATAGGCATCAGTATCGTAATGATCTTAGTGCACATTTCCAAACAATTTTTCCACAATATCAAAAGCAATCACATTTGCTTATGTTAGTTTCTTTTTTCGAAGATTACCTTAATCAATTATGCCATAGCCTCCAGTTCGAAAAGGGCTTGAACAGAAATTTAAAAGACTCAGATGGTTCTGGAATTGAGCGAGCGAAGAACTACCTGAGAAAAGTTGCAAATATTCAAATTCCTACAGATACAAAGTACTGGAGTAAAATTGTTGAAGCTCGAGACATTAGGAATATAGTTGCTCACAATGCAGGTCATTTAGATAAAGAGGCTCACAAAAAGCATTTCAAAATAGTTGAACGGAATTCACACCTAGACTCAGATGAGTTTGCTCGAGTGCACCTTAATATAAAACAAGATTATCTATTGGAGGTAATAACAGCAATGGAAAGTGTTGTTAATACAATTTGGGAAAATATGAAATACAATGCCTAATCGGTAGACGGAGGTGTCTAACTTCCAGGCCCCACACCACCCAGCATGCGGCTCAGCCCACGACTGAATGGATCCAGGAAGTAGAGCAACCCAGGGGCATGTTGCACAGGGCGGTTCACTTATTCTCTGCAACAAGATGTCCTAACCTAAATTGTCTGGTTAGTCTCTTTATGACAACAGTGAACGGCGGTGCATCCATCTCAGTGAATACAATCCTGCTTTCTGTACTTTTGCTTCGAGCTTGGCATGACTTAGCGCTTGTTGTATCTCTGGTCATGACAAATTACACGAGCCGAGCGTCGCCATGGGCCTTTGCTTGTACTGTAAAGCTTGCACTGCTTGCATCATTTATGGCGGCCATTAGATCGCGTGGTTTCGTTGCTTTACGAGGCAGACGATGCTGTTAGCAGAGATATTGTGAGTAAAAATTTTGGGTCCTTGCTGCGCGCAGCTGACCCTGCCAACTCACCTCTGGCCTACGCCTCTTATGAGGTTTTGTCCTTCAACTCACACTTTTAGAAAATTGATGGTGCTAGCTGTTTATTTCGGGCCCATGCTCACAGATAACCCCTTGCCATTCGCTATTATTTAGCGTGTAATAACAGTACGTTATTAGACGAAAATCGACCTACTGAGGTCTTTCGCCTCATTAGTTTATGCCCATATTGGGCGTATACACCTTGCTCCACTCGAGAAAATACTCGCTGCGCTCCCCCCCCCCTTTTCCCAATGAGCAAAGCGTCACGCTTGTTAGTGAGCCATTAAAAAAAATTGAGCTTAAATTTGTTATTACTCCTATCTAACAGTCTGGTGCTGGTGGGCATAGTGATCCTCCTGGGATCCCTTTCTATCGTTAGGCGAATTATCATGAGTTTGCCACAAAGCCGAAACCGCAATAGTTGGTTCGCCATGGGCTGCCTGATTGTTCTATTTATTCTTGGTTACCTGGTTTATGCCAACGTCTTTTGGGAACAACATACAAAAGCAATAGATCTCATTGTTCCTAGTATATTTTTTTTTGGTGCCTGTTTTGTGTGCTTATCAACATTCCTGTCTTTACATACTGCAATAGATCTCACGCAAATCAACAAACTGGTAAAGGAGTCACTCACCGACCCGCTGACGGGCTTGTATAACCGGAGATATATGGATCAATGCCTGCAAGTAGAGATAGCAAAAGCCTCTCGATACAAATTTGATCTCGCACTATTGTTACTCGACCTAGACTATTTCAAACTGATAAACGATCATTACGGCCACCAAGTTGGAGATCAAGTGCTCGCTGACGTAAGCGCTCTGGTAGTCCACGAGCTTCGAGACTCAGATATTCTAGTGCGGTACGGAGGCGAGGAATTTATTGTGATAGCGCCGAATACTTCTCCTGTAAATGCCAAAATACTGGCAGAACGAATACGTAAACGAATTGAAACTCATCATTTTGTCGTGGCAGCTAAAGAACTTCAACCTATTGAAATTAAATTAACGATCAGTATAGGCGTATCGAATTACGATGATACTATCAGCAGTCAAGAAAGCTTGATTCATACCGCAGATAAAAATCTTTATCTGGCAAAGGAGCAAGGGCGTAATAGGGTGGTAATGGACAGTCTAGATCAATCAAAATAAACATATTGCGGGGCAGATAAATTTGTCTGCTTAACGGCCAAAAAACTTGCTGGCCCACAATGGATATTACGAATTAGAATCTTGTGCCTTATCGGCTAGCCAGAGGTACTTATCCTCCCTCTTCACTAGCTTACAACCATTCTACATGCGGTCCCGCACACGACGAAATGGATCCAAGAGTAGAGTCACTTTTCTGGACATGCGACAGGAATGCCCACATATTTTTGTCCGCTTTAATGCCTTATCTCGTGATATAAGGCTTTGTAGCTGGGTAAAATGAGGCATTAACTTTCCCAAACAATAAAATATGGAAGCATAGCGATGGAAATTATTTTAGCGTCGACACTGACATGCCCCGAGTGTGGCCATAAAGAAAATGAAACAATGCCCACCAATACTTGTCAGTGGTTTTATGAGTGTAAAAATTGTGGCCTGCTACTTAAGCCTAAGAAAGGTGATTGTTGTGTTTTTTGTTCTTATGGCACGGTTCCATGTCCTCCCATTCAGCAAGGTTCAAGCTCTTGTTGCTCTTCGTAAATAAACATAAAAAACCATTGGGCATGTGCAGGGTAAAAGCTAGATTACGCTAGTAGAAGATACCGCTCAAATAATCCATGAAGATAAACACTGTGTTATTAGCTCAAGTAGTCAACACATTCTAAATAGGCTTAATATTCCTGCTGAAAACCGGCTCAACATCACCACCGAGGTTAGGCTGTGGGTTAAAGGGCAGTGGGTGCTTTACCGACCCTAACTGAATACGGTGAACATGTAGACCAAAAGCGGCGCAAAGGTGCAGCATGCTGGCAATGTACATAAGAGTATATGGGTAAACTACCTGTCAGTCATTTGCCGTTTGCCCCGGTGTACGGATAGCTTCAAGCCGTTTTTTAGCCATAAAAGACTATCGCAATCAATGACGAAAGAGGCTATGTTATTGATTAGCATAATGGGTAGGATTATTTTAGGTGATCCATCGCGGGTCAGCATGCAACTAGGCAGTCGGACGGCTGCGTCGCCCGCTGTTGTTGGCGGAATCGGCTTTGAGATAGTGCAACATGTTGCACTACTGTGGAGTAAAACGGGAGGGTGACAGCTTTTGGCCTCCCCAACAGCGTAACGCTTAAATACTAGAACCTGATAATACAAGAGGATGAGAACAATGAATAAGCAAATTTCAATAATTTTATTTAGCGTTATTTTTTTAATAGGCTGCTCTGGCACTGTGCCTAAATTGGGCGTCAATAATGATCAATTAATGCCATGTCCTGAGTCGCCTAACTGTGTCAATAGTCAACAAACAGCTGATGATGCACATTTGATAGCCCCCATCGATTTCATCGGCACACGTCAACAAGCGCAAGCGAAACTGTTACACGTACTAACAGATGCAGAACGGGCAAATATCGTGGTCGTTGAAGACAATTATATTCGAGTAGAATTTACCTCAAAAATAATGCGTTTTGTTGATGATGTTGAGTTTTATTTTCCATCAACAAGCTCCGATCACATCATCATACAGGTCAGATCCGCTTCACGTATTGGACATTCAGATTTTGGGGTTAATCGGGAACGAATAGAACAAATTAGAAATAAAGTTAACTCATAATGGCAGCAAAAAATGATTTATAAACCTCATCTTGGCTTGGCGTGTGTTAGTGACACGTTTAGCAAAATGGACTCGACGGCAACCAGCATGTCTCTGAAAATGAAAATGAAATATCTCTGTGGAACCATTATAATGAGCCGTGATTAATGTCGGAAACATCGTGAGTTGCAGCTTGATTAATTATGATCTCATCTAAGATGACCTCATCAAAGGTGATCTCATGAATGTCTGGCGTTAGCATTAATCCTATCGAGTCCATCTTCCAATCAGCCTATCGCCTTTGAGAGTGCGGGTTGAGTCACAAATGCCGAGTGACGAGCTTTTTGCGATATCAACCCGCATTAACCACCTACATTAACAACCTAGATGAAATAGTGCCGTGCTTTAAGAATTCAGTGCATAACCAAAAGGAATGAAGTTAATCATTAATATTCATTTTTTTTATCAATTGAGCAAGCGTAAACTATCGATATTAACTAAAAAATCCATAGTGTACATCTAGATGTTATCGTCATTAAATACCCATAGTGCCTTTTTAAAGTGCAAAACAACCTTAATCGTCCAAGTGAGTGGTCTATGCTTATTTGCTTGGTTATGTCAGTTAGCGGCTCAATCTGTTCATTCTGTGATACCAGGCAGCGTGATTGGGTTAGGCATACTATTACTCTTACTGTCTTACCAATGGTTACCCGAAAAAGTCGTCAACCAAGGCTCCGCATGGTTAATTGGCGACTTGCTGTTATTTTTTATTCCCCCTGTTGTCGCTATTACCAAATATAAGTCATTGCTAGAAAGCTATGGTGCAGAGTTGATTATGTGCATGTTACTGGCGAGTACTAGTGTGCTATTAGGTACAGCTGTTATCGTTGACAAGTTATTTAAATTTGAACGTAAACAACGTCTAAACAACCTTTCCTCACAGCGCTCACACCTTAAATAACCGCGCCTTCAAATTGAATTAAATGGGTAGCAACAATGAATGATTCATTATTAGGCGCGGTGTGTTTATTGCTCACATTGGCAGGATATTACCTCAGTAAGCGGCTTTATTTACGCCAACGACGTATTTGGTTTGCCCCCATTATCATGGCGCCTACGATTATTTTGTTGATCGTGGTTATATTTCAAATTCCACTGGTTGATTATTTTCAATTTACCCATTGGCTGCCCGCTTTACTGGCACCTGCCACGATTGCGTTTGCCGTGCCCATTTATCGAGAACGCGCACTGATCAAACGTTATCCGTTAACCATAAGCCTTGGGGTGGTCGCGGGCTTATGTTTGGGTGTTGGAAGCTCATGGCTAATTATCCATTTCACTAATATGCCATCAGCGCTGTCTCACAGTTTAATCGTAAGATCGGTATCAACCCCGTTTGCCATTGAAGCGACCAGCGCATTTGGTGGCATACCGGAATTAACCGCAATGTTAGTCTTAGTCACAGGTATTATGGGAATGTTGATTTGTGAACCCCTGTTTAAAGCGGCTAAGATTAAAAGCAGCTTCGCGAGGGGGATTTCATTAGGTGCCTCGGCCCACGGCGCCGGAGCGGCTAAAGCAAATGAAATGGGCCGGGAGGAAGGGGTTATCGCCAGTTTAACCATGATTTTCACCGGTATTGCCATGGTCATCACCGCGCCCTTATTCGCGTTACTGTTTACCTAATCCCAGATTGATTTAAACCGGTAGATTTACACCGGTAGAATTAAACCCTTGTTGAGATAGCACAGAATTAGACATCAGTGTGATTGAATTATGGCTTGCTATCTTTACGTTTCGATGCGATTAACTCAGGGCGAGATCGCTAACATATTTTAGCCACTAAAATAGCAACGGCTTTAATATTGAGTGAGATAGTGATCTTATGCTCTTGGTTGCTAAGATCCTATCATAAGCTTTGTTTACCCTTACTGAGTATACTAAGCCCTATATGGCTTGTTTATTGTGGCTCTTGTGCCATGAAATAAATGGCAACATAGGCTGAAAATTCCACACTCATGCCAGTAGAAGCTATCATATCCTGCCCGTCTCATAATATCCTGCACGTATAGACAAGAATTAACTCAAGGGGTCTTTAATAATGAACAAAGGAAAGTTGCCAGTTGACACTTTCAGTAGCCACACCCCCACATCAGTTTCGTACTCCATACCCACGGGTTTCGTGCGCGTGCGCGGCGCCCGAGAGAACAACCTGCAGAACATCGACGTGGATCTGCCCCGGGACTCGATAGTCGCCTTCACTGGGGTGTCCGGCTCCGGCAAATCCTCCCTCGCTTTTGGCACCATTTTCGCTGAGGCCCAGCGACGCTTTTTCGAGTCCGTCGCGCCGTACGCCCGGCGCCTGATCCAGCAGGGCCATACGCCTCAGGTGGACGAAATTACTGGATTGCCGCCAGCCGTCGCACTGCAGCAGCGCCGCGGAACACCCAACTCACGCTCAAGCGTAGGCACAGTGACCACCCTCTCGAACTCCTTGCGGATGCTTTATTCCCGAACAGGTATCTACCCTGATGGGGCTTTGCGCCTCGAGTCGGACTCCTTCTCACCCAACACCGCCATGGGCGCTTGCCCTAAATGCCAGGGACTCGGAACCGCGCACACAGTCACCGAGGCATCGCTGGTGCTCGACCCCGCGCTCAGCATCCGCGAGGGCGCCGTCACGGCTTGGCCTGGGGCGTGGCAGGGTAAGAACCTGCGCGATATCCTCACTGTGCTCGGCCATGACGTGGACACACCTTGGGACCAGCTGTCCCGCGCCGATCGCGATTGGATCCTGTTCACCGAGGAACAACCCGTGGTCGACATCATGCCGGAGCGGGAACGGCCCCGGCCCTACAAGGGAAAGTTCTGGAGCGCGCAAAGTTACGTGATGCACACCCTCGCTGATTCAAAAAGCGCCTCGGTGCGTAACCGTGTACTGAAATATGTTGAATCTGGACCATGTTTAATATGCGCGGGCAGCGGACTGCGCAGCGAAGCACTCGCCGTTACCTTTAACGGCCGCACCATAGCCGAGCTCAACGCCTTGTCGCTCACAGAGCTCCGCCGCGAGCTTGACCGTCCAGCGGCCGCCAATACCCCGGGCGCGACTATCACCCGCGATCTCACTCGCCGCCTTGACGTGCTGCTCGATCTCGGCCTCGGATACCTGAGTCTAGGCCGCGCGACGCCCACGCTCTCTCCCGGTGAAATGCAGCGACTGCGCATTGCCACCCAGCTGCGCTCTGGGCTCTTCGGCGTCATCTACGTACTCGACGAGCCATCCGCTGGGCTGCATCCGGCTGATGCCGAGCCACTCCTCGCCGTACTCGACGAACTCAAATCTAGCGGCAACTCCGTTTTTATCGTGGAACACAACATGGACGTGGTACGCCGCGCCGACTGGGTCATCGACGTCGGCCCATGTGCGGGGGAGCACGGCGGAGAGGTACTCTATAGCGGACCGACAGCGGGACTCAAAGATATACCCGCCTCGATCACGCGAAAATTTCTCTTTGCAAGCGAGCGTCCAGTTCCGGCCGCACGCGAGCTGCGGCATCCACTCGGCTGGCTCGGCCTGACGGGGATCACCCGCCATAACCTACGCGGCCTCGACGCTGAGTTTCCCCTCGGCGTACTGACAGCAGTCACGGGTGTCTCGGGCTCTGGCAAATCCACCTTAGTGAGTCAGGTACTCGCCGAGGCCGTTGGCCTGCACCTTCATCCTGATCAGGACCCCAGTGCCGGGATCGCATCCACTGCCTCGGCGACCGGGGAGAAGGACGATCAACCCGAGCCTAAACCCGTCGAAATCATCACGGTTGAGGCGATCACCGGGGCAGATCTGATTGATCGACTGGTGCGCGTTGACCAGAAACCGATCGGTCGCACACCGCGATCCAACCTCGCCACCTATACCGGCCTGTTCGATGCCGTGCGCACCACATTCGCCGCCACCCCCGAGGCTCGCAGCCGAAAATTCGGCGCCAGCCGGTTCTCGTTCAACGTGCCGGGCGGCCGCTGCGAGACCTGCCTTGGCGAGGGATTTGTGGCAGTCGGTCTGCTCTTTTTGCCTGGCAGTTACACGCCCTGCCCCGATTGCGACGGCACGCGGTACAACCCTGAGACCCTCGAGGTGACATACTGCAACAAGAATATAGCCGAGGTGCTTGGGCTTACCGTGGATGCGGCTATGGTGTTCCTCGCCGATGTGCCCTCGGCATTGCGCAGCCTTAAGACCCTTAGCGAAGTGGGGCTCGGCTACCTGCGACTCGGCCAACCCGCCACCGAGCTTTCCGGAGGCGAGGCGCAGCGAATCAAGCTTGCGACCGAGCTGCAGCGGGCACGCCGCGGCCATACGCTGTATGTTCTCGACGAGCCCACAACCGGGCTGCATCCTGCCGACGTGCTACTGCTACTCACCCAGCTCAACCGGCTCGTCGATGCTGGCAATACCGTGATCGTGGTCGAACACGATATGGACGTGGTTGCCGCCGCCGACTGGGTTATCGACATCGGCCCAGCGGGCGGTGACAAGGGAGGTAACATAGTAGTCGCCGGCACGCCCCATGCCGTGGCCGCCCACCCCACGAGCCGAACGGCGCCCTACTTGGCCCAGTGCATCTCTACCACCTAAGTTTACTGCCTGTTGTGGCAAATTCAGCAGACCTGACGCGGCGGGCCTTAACCCCCCCCCGTCAGTTCATAGGCCGTAATAGATCCCACGCGGATTTGCTGAATATGATGTGGGTCAACTAAATTAGTTGCCAAACGGGAGCCAGCACCGAGTACATTCTGCAGCGCCCTTATTGGCATGACGGTTTAACTAACCTTAGATCGATTTAAGCCATTGTTGAGATAGCACAGCAATAAACACCCGTGTTCTTGAGCTGTGGCTTGCTATGTTTATGTTTATTAGCAGGCACTAAATATCAACTGAACATGACCATTTAGGGACTCTGCCGATGATTGCGGTTCATTGGTACAATGATAAGTGCAATTACGTAAAATGCCGATCCTGCCTCTCGTTAGGTCAAGCTAGCGCTCCTCGATTCTCCAAGCGCGCAATCATAGGTTATTGAAAAGATGCTTTTTATATCCTTAGTGATGACATAACCAGCCCAATGGGTCTCCGACTATCGACATTCTCGCCGATTGGGACAAAGAACATCCAGACTAAAGGGTAATTGCTTAAGTAAAAAAACACTGATAAGTTACTAAAAGTATTAACAATTAAAACCGTCTTAATACTGGGCTTTGATGAATATCTCTAGATGTTTATTGGAATTGCCGCTAAATTGTCGCTAAATTGTCGCTAATAGACGGTGATGTTTAAAGTAAATTATGGAGAATGATTATGACTAAACCAGTACGTGCATCTGATACGCCTTTTGCAGTAGAAGTTGAAGAAGGTAAAAATTACTTTTGGTGTTCTTGTGGTCAGAGCGAAAAACAACCTTTTTGTGATGGTTCACACAAAGGTTCTGAATTCTCGCCAGTAAAATTTACGGCTACCGAGTCTACAAAAATGTTTTTTTGTGGCTGTAAACTGACGGAATCACAACCTATGTGTGACGGTAGTCATAAAAAAAAATAACCAGCTAATTAATAAGAAAAAATACCGTTAGCGGTTTTCGCTCCGCACCATTTTAGCCAACAACTTTTTGCCTCTTATCGAGACGTTAGGGGCGATAAGGAAATACGTATTTCCATGCAATCAGAGAAAATAGTTCAGTTTCGCCAGCAATTGCTAACCCTAAAGGATGAGCTCATTGAGGCTCTTGCCACCACGGCAAATGACATTAAGCCAGTGGTGCTAGATCAGGCCGCTGTAGGTCGTATTTCTAGGGTCGATGCTATGCAGATGCAGCAAATGGCACTTGAATCTTCGCGGCGGCGCGAACGGCAATTAATCCTTGTGGATCAGGCACTAAATCGATTGGAAAAACAGATATATGGCATCTGTGTCGATTGTGACGAAGACATCAACATCCGTCGTTTGGAAATCGATCCCACTGCCATTCGGTGTATCAAATGTGCTGAAGCACTTTCCAAGTGAGCACCGCTAACGAACATTTAGACCTAAACCGGCGCTAAGGTGCTGCAAACTGCCAACCCTGGCCGTGTACTTAAGGCTTAACGCTTCAACAACCCGTAAGCATTGGCCACTTGCGCCGGTGTAAGGATAGATCTCAAGCCTCTTCTGCTGTTAAGAATAAGCAAGATTGTTCATGGTTAATTATCTAGAATGTAATTTATTAAGATAGCCATCCACTTTGTTCTCTGGAATAGTCATACCAGGCTATCGCGACCCAGTTAAAAATGAGTTATCAGTTATGTCTTTGAATATAAACATATTTAACATAAGCGTAGATTGCTGCATTATACGCTGTACGGCTTGAATAACGGCCATATTAGCGCCTAAAAAAACCGTGGTTATTGAATAAACAAAGTAGCCCCTAAATCGACTGAAGCTGTGACCAAAGCAACAATCAAATCATTGATGCCTTACACCTGCTATGGGCACACAATAATGGCAAGCAAGGGTCGTAAGTTTACTCAACATAAAGAGGTAGCCGCGGCATTAGCGGCAAAATTTTACTGTACTCTGCCAGACTGTTTTTGGGGCGTGGAGCCAATAAGAACGCCAGTAGCCTATTCTCTGTTATCTGTTATCTGTTATCTGTTATGGCAGTATGTCAAAAATGGCTTAAATTAAGGAGGGTAAGTGATTAAGTTATCTTATTTTCCCAAAACGTTTGCCCACAACAGGATTAATTTTCGCCCGAAGTAATGTCTAAAGGTTAAGTAATTCACTATTGTTTTTAAACAATGAGTAACTTAATTAATAACTTAATTAATGGCCTAGTTATTCGCTTAATGAATGGCTTAATTTGTGAGTGTTGCACGTCAAAGTAAAGTTGCGGATCAAAGATCAAGGTAACGGTCATTTTTATTCATAACAATTCAAAGTGATACATCATTTAATCGACGACTTACCGCTTAATCCTAATTTTATGTTAAGCACATTTCCATCAATCATGTTCAATTCACTCATTTGATCTTTAGCTAAATTCAACCTAAAGTTATTATTGACTTCTGCTGTTAGAGCTATGTAGCTCAAGCTGAAAAATGGTATTCCACCCACTGATCTATGTGAGTAAGATAAGGAATAAGGTCCTTTTTTATGGAATATGGAGAGAGAAGCGCAAGTGATAACGCCGCTATTAATGCTGAACTTTTAAAAGGATTCATGCTTGGAGATATTGTCATCATACCGAATGATAATGTCGCCATATTTAATGGCAAACGACGTCATATCTCTCCTAAAGCCTTAGAAATACTGTTGTTTATGGCCAGCAATCAAAATCAATTACTGTCAACTGAGCGATTGTTGAAAATAGGTTGGGGAGAAAAAGAAGCCAAACGGGGAAATTTATCACATGTCATTAGTGAATTAAGACATGTATTGGATGACCATAAAGAATCTCCTGAGTTTATTCAAACACTAAACCGTAGAGGGTATCGTTTAATAGCTGCCGTAAATAGTGTAGATCAGAAAGTGCTTTATCCCAATTTATGGCCTTCGAATGAAGTGCCGGCCCCTCAATTGAGCAATGACAATTGGCATTTATCCGTCGCATTATTAAAAAATTCGCGATTATTTAAAGTAACAGTAGCATTTTCTATTAGTACTTGGGTTATTATTCAAATTATTGCACTGGTATTTCCTATCTTTAATGTGCCTGAATGGGGTCTGAAAATTGTTGTCCTCTTGCTGGTTATTGGATTTCCACTTATCTTACTTTATACTTGGTTACAAGAAATAAAAATAAAGAAAAATTTATTTTATATAAATAGAAACAGCCCACGCAAGAAATTATTTTATAAACAACTGCTCTTCGATTTTATATTTATTGGTTTATTGTCTTCATTTGTTGGCTTCTTATCTATGCATCTAATTGATTCTATAGAATTAGAACAAAATAGTTTGACTAACAACAGCCCCAGCCGCTTACCACCTTCTGTTACTCTTCAACATGATTTATTAGCTGTCATTCCGTTTAAATTTGATAGCCACTCCAATTTACCAGATTATTTTAAAGCCACTTTTCAAGGTGAAGTCATTAACGCTTTATCTAATCAAAAGAATTTTAATTTGGTATCTCAACGGGCTATTAATGAGGTAGCTGTTAGTAGCACAATTAAACAATATGCCGAAAAATTAGGAGCTAAATATTTACTAGATGGACAAGTCGTGGCAAATAATAAAGAAATAATAGTTATGCTTAACATTACCGATACAGAAACGGCCCTTCAAGTTTGGGCGTCGTTAATTAAAGGTGCACCGGATAATTTATTATATGTTCAAAAGGAGCTTTATCGTAAAGTATTTAACGCGTTAGATCTTATTGCAAAATCTTCTACTACAAATGTTGAAACATTAATAAGCACGGACGATTTTAAAGCTTACGACAGTTATATTCAAGGACGTGGCCAGCTGGCTAATATCCCTACGCTGGAAACAACCGCAGCGGCTGAAATTCATTTTTTAAATGCGCTTGAATTGGATCCCAACTTTTCTTTAGCCAATGCAGGCTTGTGCCAAACCTATCTTGAGCAATATGCACTTTCAAAAAATGTAGCGTCATTTCAATCGGCAAAAAGGATCTGTAGCGCCTTAACCCAAGTTTCACAATTAAAAGAAGAAGCTTACATCGCATTAGGAAACCTAAATCGTATTAGCGGACAATACGCTATTTCTGATCAATTTTATCAACAAGCATTAACGTTAAACGATAAAAACTTACCCGCGATAACAGGTATCGCTCAAAATAAGCATACCCAAGGTGATATAAAGCAAGCTGATTTACTATTTGCTAAGGCGATTCAACTTGAGCCAGGATATTGGAAAAATTATCAAATATATGGCCACTTTTTATTTAGTATTGGTCATTTTGCACAGGCGAGTGAACAATATACCAAAGTCACTTTATTGAAGCCTGATTTTGAAAAAGGATTTAGTAATTTAGGTTCTTCATACTATCTTAATGATGAGTTAGATAAGGCGAGTGATGCATGGCAACATTCATTAAGCATTAGCCCAAATGCCATTACTTATTCAAATTTAGGCACGGCCTTTTTTTTCCAAAAGCAATTTACCCTCGCAACTAAAAATTATTTACTGGCCACCAAATTAACGCCGTTTGATCCTACGCTATGGGGGAATTTAGCCGATGCGCAAAAATTTTCTGGAGATATAAAAAAAGCAAAGTTTTCATATACTAAAGCGCTTAATCTTGCCAAAGAACAATTAAAAGTAAATCCCAATCAAGAAACCATGCAAGCATCATTAGCGCGTTACCAATCCGAATTATTACAATGTGATAGTGCCCTAAACAGTATTGAAACACTACGGACGTCACAAAGTAACGATCCTTATATTTATTACGACACCGCAATCGTAGCGCTTAATTGTGGTCAAAAATCATTGGCACAAACACTGATTAATACTGCATTGACACTAGGTTATCCAAAAAAAATACTTGCTCGAGATATTCAATTTATATCTATTTATTCAACTAGTACTCTAGAAAAAGAAGGAAAATTAATATGAAATTGGCCATGAATTATACAAGAAACCACTTAAAAAGCTTAGTCACTATTATTTTCGGTATTGCAATTATGCTGTCTGGGAATTCGTTTGGGGCTGACAAACAGATAGCGTTAACCGTTAATGAATGTGCAGTATCAGCTTCGGTAAATGGTGGCAGTGGCTGTGATGCCGATCAATGTGCTAGTGAAGCTGGCTGTATATGCACAAAGAAAGGGGATTTTATTACTTGGAAATTAGACAATGAAGTTAATTCAGACTTTAAACTTAAATTTTCTGGTGATTCACCTTTAAAAGACAATTGTGGCAAAAATTTTAAAAAAAACAAACGTAAGTGCAAGGTGAAAGAATCATTAACTGTTGGCCAATCTTTTGATTATCAAGTGGTGATGCAAGGCTGCGATAATGGTTCGGATCCAAGAATTGTCATTCAATAACTGATATAGACAGTGGCATAGTGAAAGGCATGGTTAAAAAAAGCCACTATGAGAACAGCAACTAAAATAGTAATGATGATGAAAGTAATGATGACACCCATAGTTATTTGTAACCATAAATATGGGTGTCGTGTTAATTTTGGCCAGAGTCACCAAACCCGGGCCAGTTTGCAGCGATATCACAGGTTATGACCTTAGGCAGAACCCGGATATCTTGGGCAGATCACTTGGCCAGATTACGCAAGACATAATGCAAAATGCCGCCATGTCGGTAGTAGCTGAACTCATTAGGGGTATCAATACGGATTTTAGCTTCAAACGAATGTTGCTTACCCGCTTTGTCGGTCACTGATACATTCACGGTTTTTTGGCCGGCGATTACAGCTGGAATACTGAATTGCTCTTCACCTGTGAGGTTTAGCGATTCTGCACTGTCATCAGGCATAAACTGCAGCGGCAAAATGCCCATTCCAACCAAATTGGAACGATGGATACGCTCATAACTTTGGGCAATGACCGCTTTGACGCCTAGAAGTGCTGGCCCTTTGGCCGCCCAGTCTCGTGAGCTGCCGGTGCCGTATTCCTTGCCCGCCAGCACGATACAAGGGGTGCCCTGCTGCTGATAATGCATGGCGGCATCAAATACTGTCATAGACTCACCGTTAGGCATCAAGCGTGTCCAACAGCCTTCTGTCCCTGGAGCCAACAGATTTTTTAGCCTTATATTGGCAAAGGTGCCGCGCATCATGACTTCATGGTTACCACGGCGTGAACCGTAAGAGTTAAAGTCCTTAATGGCGACTCCAGCTTGCTGTAAATAGTCTCCGGCTGGGCTATCTGCTGCAATAGAACCCGCGGGTGAAATATGGTCGGTCGTGACCGAGTCACCCAATTTAAGTAAACAACGGGCATTGTCGATACCCATAATGTTCGGTACCTCTGCACTGATCCCGTCAAAGAATGGCGGCTGTTTAACATAAGTGGAATCGGGCCAGTTATATTTTTGGCTCTGCACTACCTCGAGTCCTTGCCAGTCTGCATCGCCACTGTATATATCTGCATAACGGGAAACAAACATCTCGCTTTGTACCGCGCTGGCCATAACCTGTTGAATTTCCTGATTATCAGGCCAGATATCTTTTAAATAGACAGCGTTGCCATTGACATCCTCACCCAGTGGCTCAGTGACCATATCGGCTTTCATATTACCGACCAATGCATATGCCACCACCAGCGGTGGCGATGCTAAGTAATTGGCTTGTACTTCTGGATGAATGCGGCCATCAAAGTTACGGTTGCCCGACAACACCGAACACACCTTCAACCTGCCCTGTTGTATCGCAGCGCTGACGGGTTGAGGTAAAGGGCCGGAATTACCAATACAGGTGGTACAACCGTAGCCAACCAACTGAAAACCTAGGGCATCTAAATCGACATTAAGACCCGATTTTATTAAATAGTCGGTCACTACTTGTGAGCCAGGGGCAAAGCTGGTTTTCACCCAAGGTTTAACCTGTAAGCCTTTTTTGCGAGCATTTCTGGCCAATAGTCCGGCTGCGATCAACACGGATGGATTAGAGGTATTAGTACAGCTAGTGATCGCGGCTATCACCACCGCGCCGGCTTCGAGCACAAAGTCTTTATCTCGATAACGACAGGCAACACCTGTGCTGCCATCGGCAACCGGAACCGGCACTGCGGGACCACCTTCACTTGCCAGCTCATCTTTACCGACAGTGTCGATTTGGCTAACAGGGATCTGACTATCCAGCCACTGACGGAAACTGACTCCTGCTTGCTCAAGTGCAATTCTGTCCTGTGGCCTTTTGGGGCCAGCGATAGAAGGTACAATACTGCCCAAATCTAATTGTAAACTGGCGTGATAACAGGCTTTGTTCTCAGATGCGCTGCCCCACATGTCCATCTCTTTAAGATAAGCCTTTATGAGCTCGATACGCTCAGGATCACGACCAGTAAGCTTTAGGTAATCTAGCGTTTGCTGGTCAATCGGGAAAATGCCACAAGTGGCACCGTATTCTGGCGCCATATTGGCAATGGTCGCCCGATCTGCCAAGGTTAATTGATCGATACCGGTGCCAAAAAACTCAACAAACTTACCTACCACCCCAAATGAGCGCAACTGCTCGGTCACAGTCAAGACCAGATCGGTAGCGGTAACCCCTGGCGGTAATTTGCCGATAAATTCAAATCCGACAATCTCGGGTAACAACATAGTCACGGGTTGGCCCAACATGGCGGCCTCAGCCTCTATGCCGCCGACACCCCAACCCAATACACCCAAACCGTTAATCATAGTGGTATGAGAATCTGTGCCCACCAGCGTGTCGGGATACAAGAGGTTATCTTCCTCTTCTTTGACAAAGACGACCCGTGCCAGATATTCCAAATTGATTTGATGCACGATACCGCGCCCTGGCGGTACCACTTTAAAGTTGTCGAAGGCTTGCTGACCCCAACGCAAAAACTGATATCGCTCGCGATTACGTTGGATTTCAATGGCAGTATTTTTTTGTAACGCCCCTGTTTCGGCAAACACATCGACCATCACTGAATGGTCAATAACCAGCTCCACCGGATTCAGCGGATTAATTGCGTCAGCCTTGCCACCTAATGTCACAATAGCATCGCGCATTGCGGCCAAATCGACCACTGAAGGTACCCCGGTAAAATCCTGTAAAATGACTCTGGAGGGCACAAAAGCGATTTCGGTTTCCGACCAGTTAGCTAGATCCCAGCGGGCCAAGGTGTCAATATCCTCTGGCTGGACAAACTCCGAACTTTCATGACGTAGTAGATTTTCTAACAATATTTTTGCCGCAAAGGGTAAGCGGGATAAATCGTAGTGTTCAGCTAATCGATCAAAGCTGTAATAGTGGAAAGTTTTATCATTACTTTCAATCTGTTTCAATAATTGCATAGAATGGTTCATTACTGATCTCCCTATAAACGTTTATTGGCACTTCCTGCTAAGCTTAGTGAACACATTAACATATCCCAATCAAAAATTGACTCGGAAAATATTATGAGCAAGATGCGTATAGAACATGACAGTATGGGTGAGGTTCAGGTGCCAGAGGATGTTTATTATCAGGCACAAACCCAGCGCGCGCTGGATAACTTCCACTTTTCTGAGCGGCGCTTTCCGACTCAGGCGCTACTCGCCCTACTCGACATAAAATCGGCCGCGGCACAAGCCAACCACCAGCTCGGCTTGCTCGACAACGCCATGGCTACAGCGATTCAACAAGCGATTATCGCCAGCAAGAAACTTGATTTTTCATCAAACTTCCCGATTGACCTGTTCCAAACAGGCTCAGGCACCAGCTCCAATATGAATGTCAATGAAGTGATTGCCAGCCTCGCTAGCGACATTTTGCAGGCAAAAGTTCACCCTAATGATCATGTCAATCTGGGCCAAAGCAGCAACGATGTTATACCTGCCTGTATTCACATCAGCACGGTTCGGCATTTAAAGGGGCAACTGCATCCGGCCATTATGGGTCTAACTGACAAATTACAACATTTGGCTGTGCAGCATTCAAATCTGGTCAAAACCGGTCGCACCCATTTAATGGACGCCATGCCCATCACCCTAGGTCAGGAGCTGCAATGTTGGCAACAACAACTCAACAGTGCTCAAGATAGGATCCAGCAGGTAGAACTCAGCTTCAATTATTTACCCTTGGGCGGCACAGCCGTCGGCAGCGGCGTTAATTGTGATCCGCGTTTTGCCGAACTGGCGTGTTACTACTTGCAAATGCAAGATCCGCATCCCTGGCAAGCGGCGGCAAATCCGGCCTTGTATATGAGTAGTCAGGATCACACCCTAGCCATGGCCTCGGCGCTTAAAGGGTTAGCGGTTACGTTATTGAAAATCTCCAATGATTTACGCTGGATGAACTCTGGCCCTGTTGCAGGATTACACGAAATTAGCTTAACAGCACTGCAACCTGGCTCGTCGATAATGCCAGGTAAGGTTAATCCAGTGATCCCCGAAGCCGTAGCCATGATCGCCGCTGAAGTCATTGGCAATGAAACAACAATCACCATCGCGGCGCAATCGGGTAATTTTCAGTTGAATGTGATGTTGCCACTGATCGCCGACAAGCTACTGTCCAGCATTGAGTTATTGACCCATGCCTGCCAAGCCATGACTGACAAAGTGTTTGCCGACTTTCAGCCCAATGTCGACAATTTGGCCCAAGCATTGGAGAAAAACCCCATTCTGGCTACCGCACTTAATTCTGTGGTGGGTTACGATATGGCCGCTAAAATAGCCAAACGTGCAGATAAAGAACATAAATCAGTATTAGCCATTGCACTTGAAGAAACCGATTTGGACGAAGATGAACTAAAAGCCATACTCGATCCCTTGCATCTGGCAAAACCTTATCAATAACAGGCACTGCACTAACAATCACACGGGTGGTAGTCACATTTACTTGAGCATAAACAGGGATGATGAGATGGGCTATCCTTTATACAGCATCCATGCGTCAAACCACGCCGTGACTTAGCGTAGTGCGCGGCCACGATGAAAGGACGCCGACCACAATGTGATTTGGCAAACATGTCTTTTAAGTCTTAGGAATGGATACACCGGAACTCACCATATGGGTTAATGCCATCACCTTTTCCCGGCAACCAAGCGTCATCAAGGGCTCGACAAATATTGCAAAAAAAAAGCCACTCGTTAGAGTGGCTTTTTTTAAATTGGTCGGTGATAGAGGATTCGAACCTCTGACCCTCTCGTCCCAAACGAGATGCGCTACCGGGCTGCGCTAATCACCGGAAATCTACTTTAAACTGTGCAGTAAACCAATTAATCAAATTAACCTGTTCACTTAAATGTGGTCGGTGATAGAGGATTCGAACCTCTGACCCTCTCGTCCCAAACGAGATGCGCTACCGGGCTGCGCTAATCACCGAAAACTACATAAAACAACAAATTGAATGGGGTGACTGATGGGGCTCGAACCCACGACAACCGGAATCACAATCCGGGACTCTACCAACTGAGCTACAATCACCACTGAATATCAATTCTACTAACCAACACGACAGAACCACTACATGCCGAATGGTGCGCCCAGAAGGATTCGAACCTTCGGCCTTACCCTCCGGAGGGGTACGCTCTATCCAGCTGAGCTATGGGCGCTCGCCTTGGTTAGCGAGGCATATAGTATGGATAAAACGCCGCCGCGTCTAGCCCTGATTTACTTTTTTTGACTGACTGATTAACTTTTGACTCATTTACGATAGTTATTTGCTCATTTCTTACTTATTCCCACTCATTTACGAGACTGATTAACTTTATACTGACATTTATTTAGCTTGGATCACATTTGTATTTGTGGTAATTATAATGACTGTTCAACAATAATTTGTTCGTATAATTAATAGGATAACTGTCAACAAGGGCATGGATACTGCAATAAGTCACTCAATAGCCTCTCCACGAGTCGAGCATCTGCAAAAAAGGATTGCTCACTTAACACGTTTGGCTAAAAAATATAAACGTTCTGAGACTATTCAAAACGCTTTACTGGGTATTTCCAATATTGCCACTCAGGTCACTTCACTTGATGATTTTTATCAACGAGTGCATTTGCATTTGCAACAACTTATTCCTGCAGAAAATTTTTTCATTGCATTTCAAGATCCCAACACCGGACTGACTAGTTTACCTTTTTTTGCCGACCAACAAGACCCTCATCCAACAGAACTCTATCCAGACCAAGAAATATCGGTAATACTCAATAGCGGCCTAACGGGGTACGTGCTGCGTAATGGGAAACCTTTATTATGCGACGATACTAAGTTTAATGAATTAATCGCCAGTGGCGATATTAAAAGCCTAGGCTCTCCATGTCATCAGTGGCTTGGCGTGCCCATTAAGAACCAAGATGTTATCAGTGGTGTACTGGTAGTGCAAAGCTATAATGAAACCATTACCTATGGTGAACTTGAGTTAGAACTAATGGGCTTTATATGCCACCATATTTCTGGCGTCATGGAGCGGCTTGAGCATCATGAACAACTTGAACGAGCCATTGTTGAACGTACTAAAGAACTTAGCCAAGCATATGAAAATGTCAAAAAAGAAATAAAAGAGCGCGTTAAAGCCGAAAAATTACAAAAAGCCTTATTTGAAATCGCCGATCTGTCAGCATCAAACGTGTTGCAACACGATTTTTACCCTAGGTTACACCGTATTATTAGCCAGTTAATCCCTGCACAAAATTGCTTTATTTCACTGATTAACGATAACAATATGTTATTTTTTCCGTTCTATGTGTCACAAATGACAAGCCAGTATCCCGCCTCTCGCCCGATGCAGGATGGATTAACCGAGTACATTCTTCAGCATAAGTTACCTCGATTGTTATCGGCTAAAGATATTAGGCAAATGGTCAAGCTAGGAGAAATCTACGCAAAATCACCTGAATTGAACAAAACCGCTAAAATGCATCAATGGATAGGTATTCCTTTGATCATTGATGGCAATGTCGCTGGGGCGTTAACCATTTACAGCTTAGATGATGCGCATATTTATCAGTTAAAAGATTTAGAACTACTGACATTCGTTTCACAACACATGGCCAATGCGATTGAACGTAAACTCGCAACAGAATCACTCAAAAACAGTCACGAGCAGTTAGAAGATAAAGTGATTGAGCGCACGCGAGCACTGGCCGAGCTCAATAACGATCTGCAGCAAGAAATTAACCAGCGTCGAAAGATAGAAGATCAACTGCTACATGATGCACAACATGATGGGTTAACGGGCTTACCCAACAGAAATTTTCTGATGGATCGCTTATCACAGGCATTAAAACATCTTCGTCGCCATGGATTAGACCAATTTGCGCTATTGTTTATTGATTTAGACCGATTTAAAGTAATAAATGACTCTTTTGGTCATTTAGAGGGCGATCGCTTCCTTATTGAAACTGCGCAACGATTGAAGTCCTGTATCCGCGATAACGATACCCTAGCAAGAATGGGGGGTGATGAATTTGTGATCTTACTCGATTCGATTAATGCGACAGAGGATGCAAAAGACGTCAGCGAGCGAATTTTACAATCATTATCAATACCATACCAACTAGCCAACCAAAACTTTATTGCGGGAGCCAGTATTGGTGTCGCCTTTAGCAGCCGTAATAAATTGGTTACCAGTGAATCGCTTCTGCGTGATGCTGACGCCGCTATGTATCAAGCTAAAGCCAATGGCAAAGGCTGTTACGTCATTTTTGATGACAAGCTCAGCGCTCAATCTAAGCAACAACATGCTTTAGAAATTGATTTTAAGAAGGCTCTCGACCAGCAAGAGTTTCAGATACGCTACGTTGAAGTGGTCGACTTTACCACAGGTGAAATTATTGCTATCGAACCACAAGTTGAGTGGCATCACCCAGAACAGGGCATCATTGAACACGTAAAAATGAAACACTTAGCGGCCCAATATCAACTGACACTTGATGTAGATGCTTACCTTTTTTCACATTTAAGCCAACACTTTCACTCACTCAAGCAACAATATGGTCAAGATATTCATTTACATCTGTCTATCTGCAGCCAGCATATTAAAAACAAGTTCGTGTTACGTAATCTCAAAAACACCATTAAGAGCAGCCATATCGACTTAAGTAAATTGATGTTGTTTTTCAATGAAAAAGCCTTAGTTCAAAATACAGAAATTCATATCAATGCCTTTGAAATCCTCTCCCAGTTAGGCGTAAAAATTGGCATCGATGGTTATGGTACGGGTTACAGCTCGTTAAGTTGTCTCAGTTTTTTACCTATTCAAGCATTAAAATTAGATGAAGACATGAGTAAACACTTACTTAATGACAAGCAATTACAGTTAGTAAAGGCTTATCAGCTCACCGCAGCCACGCTTCATTTTGATATGTATGCCACCACAATAGACACCCAGCAACAAATCAGACAATTTTTAGCCCTAGGTTATGTCCGAGGACAAGGGCGTGCATTAAGTAAGTTATTTAACGAAACCAAAAGCCCCATGACTCTTGTGGCAAAAAATTAACGCCTTGCGGATTACTTTTTAAACATATCACGAATGTTGGCAATGTGGCTTTTGCCTGTTTCCACCCGTTGTTGTTCTGTTTGTACCGGTTTACGGTTTTCCCAGATTAAGTCATCTTGTGGTAGCTCAAGTAAAAAACGGCTGGGTTCACAGCGCATAGTCTCACCAAATTGGCGCCGCTCGCGGCACAGCGTAAACCATAATTCACGTTGTGCGCGGGTAATCCCCACATAAGCCAGACGTCGTTCTTCATCGACATTGTCTTCATCAATACTCGACTGATGCGGCAAAATACGCTCTTCAACTCCCACCATAAACACAAAAGGGTATTCCAGCCCTTTAGACGCGTGTAAGGTCATTAGCTGAACCTGATCACCGGCTTCATCCTCACTGTTACGCTCCATCATGTCGCGCAGCGTTAATCGAGTCACCACTTCAGATAGCGTCATCGGCTCATCAAGCTCATCGCCCTCAAGCATCTCCGTCACCCAACGGTACAATTCAGAAATGTTCTTCATCCGCATTTCAGCCGCTTTAGCACTGTTACTGGTTTCGTACAGGTAGTCTTCGTAATTAATTTTTCGAATAAGCTGCTTGATGGCCTCAACGGGCTCGCCCCGGGTGGCAACCTCCCCCGTGTCGACAATAAATTTGCCAAATTGGTATAACGAATTCACCGCAGCTGGGGCTAAATGATGATTTAATTCAACATCAAAGATAGCCTCAAATAGCGGCACTTGCTTTTGATTGGCAAAATGACCTAGGCGCTCTAATGTTGCCGGACCAATGCCTCGTTTTGGTAAGTTAACCACCCGTAACAAGGCATTATCATCGTCAGGGTTCACCACTAAACGCAAGTAAGCCATGATGTCTTTAATTTCTGCACGAGCAAAAAATGACGTCCCACCACTGATTTTATAAGGAATACGGTTAGTCATTAATGCCCGTTCAAGCAGGCGTGATTGATGATTTCCGCGATATAATATTGCGTAGTTGCCAAGCTGGGTTCGCCCGACAAACTTATGCCGAATGATCTCCGCCACCACTCGCTCAGCCTCTTGTTCTTCGTTAGCGGCTATCAATACTCTTAGCGGTTCACCGTAGGCTAACTCACTAAACAAGGCTTTGTCGTATACATGAGGATTATTGGCAATTAAAATATTGGCGGCGCGTAAAATACGTTGGCTCGAACGGTAATTCTGCTCTAATTTAATCAGCTTAAGTTTTGGGAAGTCAGTGCCTAGCAACACCAAATTTTGTGGTTTGGCGCCACGCCATGAATAAATAGACTGATCATCATCACCTACCACAGTAAAGCGTGAACGTTCACCCACCAAGAGTTTAACTAATTCGTATTGACTGGTATTGGTATCTTGATATTCATCCACCAGTAAGTATTGAATTTTGGTCTGCCAACGGGTGCGCACATCTTCATTGGTGCGCAACAATAATGTTGGGATCAAAATTAAATCATCAAAATCGAGCGCATTATAGGATTTCATCTGTTGGGCGTATCGTTCATACAACATCGCAAACAACTGGCTTTGTTCATCTTTTGCCATACTTTTTGCTTGTTTAGGGATCACTAAGCTCCCCTTCCAATTCGATATCGCTGTTGCTAAAGATTTAATCAGATCTTTATCGTCATCTAATTCATCTTCAGTCAGCTCTTTTAATAATGCGAAGGTGTCTAGATTATCAAACAAAGAAAAACCGGGTTTAAGCCCTAGCACTTTGTGCTCGCGCTTAATAATTTCAAGTCCTAAGGTGTGAAAGGTGGAGATCCATAATCCACGGGCCTCTTTTCGGCCCATCGACTGAGCCACCCGCTCTTTCATTTCACGGGCAGCTTTATTGGTAAAGGTGACAGCGGCAATGTTGCGGGCCTTATAACCACAGGTTCCAACTAAGTAAGCAATTTTATTAATGATCACTCGTGTTTTACCACTTCCCGCGCCAGCGAGCACTAAGCATGGACCCGATACAAAATGTACCGCCTCATTTTGCCCTGGATTGAGTTTCATTAATCATTTCACCTTAGTTAACCTTAAACCGAGGCGGATCATAGCAGAATCACCTTAGTGACGGTTAACGAAAATCACAGTTAGGTTTTGGAAAAACGCCGACCTCGGTTACAATTGAATCAATATACCAGTAGGAAATAATTATGATTAATCCAAAGAAAATAGAAGAGCTCGCTAAACAACTTAGTGACAATCTACCCAGCGGCGTTAAGCAATTTGCTGGGGAATTTGAAGAGCGCAGTAAACAAGTATTACAAAAGCAATTGATGAAATTAGATGTGGTTTCCCGTGAAGAGTTTGAAGTGCAGCAACACGTGTTATTAAAAACCCGTGAAAAGCTTGAAGCATTACAAGCACAAGTCAACGAATTAGAAAAGAAATTGGCTGAATAACACGCGAACTAATCAGTAAGTTAACAGTAAAAGAACAGCAAAAGAACAGCAAAAGAGCATAAAAAATGACGCTTTATAGCGTCATTTTTATGCTAATTAACCACTCCGTTTTACTTTAGCGACTCTTCGAGTGCGCGTAAGCAAAGGGCCACGTTTTCACGCCGCGCACTAAAGCCCATCAAACCGATACGCCAGGCTTTACCTGCTAGTGCTCCTAAGCCAGCACCAATTTCTAAATTATACTCTTCTAACAAGTGTTTACGCACTGCAGCGTCATCGACGCCTTCAGGAATATACACAGCATTGAGTTGTGGTAAACGTGACGCTTCTTCAACCACAAATTTCAATCCAAGTTGGGTTAAGCCATCACGTAATAATTGATGCATTTTACTGTGTCTTGCCCACGCATTCTCGAGCCCTTCAATGGCTAACAAACGTAAAGACTCATGCAGAGCATATAAGGCATTAACCGGAGCAGTGTGATGATAACTGCGCTTGGCACCAGTACCATTGCCCCAATAACCCATCACTAAGGTTTGATCTAAAAACCAACTTTGCACCACTGTCTTTCGGGCTTTTAGTTTCGCCACTGCTTTAGGAGAAAATGACACTGGCGATAAACCGGGCACACAGGATAAACATTTTTGACTACCGGAATAAATGGCATCAATCCCCCACTCATCCACCAGCAATTCAACCCCACCCAGTGACGTCACTGCATCGACAATACTGATACAATCATGTAATTGCGCCAAGGTACATAAGGTTTTGGCATCCGATAATGCTCCAGTTGACGTTTCTGCATGCACAAAGGCTAAAAACTTGGCATCTGGATGCGCCACAAGTGCTGCTTCAACTTTATCTGGGCATACGGCTTCACCCCATTCATTGTCGACCACAACCGCAATACCGCCAACGCGCTCAACATTTTGGCGCATACGCTCACCAAACACCCCATTACGGCACACAATCACTTTTTCGCCAGGCTCAACTAAGTTAACAAAACAGGTTTCCATGCCTGCACTGCCTGGCGCAGATACGGCTAAGGTCATTTCGTTTTGGGTTTGAAAAGCATATTGAATGAGGCTTTTTAACTCATCCATCATACCGACAAATAATGGGTCAAGGTGACCGATAGTCGGCCTTGATTGTGCAGCAAGCACTTCGGGATACACATCTGATGGGCCTGGGCCCATTAGAATTCGGCGTGGTGGCATAAAAGCGGGTATGGTTGGCACGGGTAACATCAAACTCTCCTTAAAATGAAGTCGAAAATTCATCACTCTGTATGAATATTAAAAAATTTACCCTACATATAAAGCAAACTATACCAATCAGTTGCTAAAAATACACTCACATTATCTGATTGGTCATCAAGGTTAATCGCCCACGAATATATTTTCGTTTAGGTCAGCTGACCATACCACACTGAGGCAATAATACACCTCAGGGTGGTTATCTTATGCTGAATGACTTGCTTTGGCGCTATTTAAAAATAGCTGATACGCCGGACTGTGAGTTTCTTCTTGGTAAACGAAACCTAACTCAGTTAAAAACTGTGCAAAGGCAGTATCATCTTTTGCTGGCACTTCAAATCCGGTTAACACACGGCCAAATGCCGCGCCGTGGTTACGATAATGGAATAAGCTAATGTTCCATTGACTCTGCAACGTGGTTAAAAACTTCAATAATGCGCCAGGATGCTCGGGAAACTCAAAACTAAACAAGCGCTCTTCTAATGGCTCAAGCGGATGACCACCAACCATATAACGTACATGCAATTTAGCGGTTTCATCTTGGGATAAATCTTGAACTTCAAATCCTTCCAATTCAAGATTAGCGATGATTTCGGCTAACTCAGTTTGTCCACCAGTAAGACGAATGCCGGCAAACACCACCGCCATATCACGACTGCTAAAACGATAGTTAAATTCGGTCATCACTCGTTTATCAAGTAACTGACAAAAACGTAAAAAACTACCCGGTCTTTCGGGAATTTTCACCGCTAGCACAGCTTCTTTTTGCTCACCTAATTCGCAGCGTTCAGACACATAACGTAAACTGTGAAAATTGACATTAGCGCCACTTAAGATAGCCGCCACTTTTTTTGGTGCATCTAAGGAGTCGCCTTGTTGCGCCATGTATTTTTTAAGCCCGGCAATCGACAATGCCCCTGCAGGTTCGGCTATCGCACGGGTGTCTTCAAAGATGTCTTTTACCGCAGCGCAAATTTCATCTGAGGTGACGGTAACGACTTCATCAACGTATTCGCGCGCTAATCGAAACGGCTCATCACCAATCCGCTTAACGGCAACACCATCAGCAAACAAACCAACTTGGGCCAGTGTCACAGGTTCATCGGCTGCTAATGCCGCCTTTAAGCAAGCGGCATCTTCTGGCTCGACCCCAATGATCCGCACTTGTGGCATCACCGCTTTATAATAGGCCGCAATCCCGGCAATTAATCCACCACCGCCAACGGGTACAAACACAATTTCAATATCGCGTTGTTGCTGTACCATTTCTTGGGCAATAGTGCCTTGACCGGCAATAACCGCTTCGTCATCAAACGGAGCGATATAAACACGCCCTTCTGTTGCCGACAGATTTTTAGCATACTCATTAGCTTGATCAAACGCTTGCCCGTGTAGCACTACATTGCCACCTAAGCGTTTCACTGCATCAATTTTAATATCAGGCGTAGTACTTGGCATCACAATAACGGCATCAATACCGCGGCAGGCGGCAGACATTGCCACCCCTTGCGCATGGTTACCTGCCGACGCGCACACTACGCCTTTATTGCATTCATCTTGAGTCAACGCCGCGATACGATTGTAGGCACCGCGGATCTTAAATGAATGCACGGGTTGCATATCTTCACGCTTTAAATACACCTGACAACCAAAGCGAGCAGACAATTTATTCATGCTCGACAGTGGCGTCACTTTAGCGACATCATAAACAGATGACAGTAAAATTTTCTGTAAATAATAGTGCGCTAAATCTAATTGCGCTTGGGAAGCCAAAGCTAGCATATTACCCCTCCAACTTAGTGCGATCACGTACTGCACCTTTATCTGCACTGGTGGCCAGTAAGGCATAAGCTTTCAGCGCTAATGACACATAACGTTCACGAGCAACCGGTTTCCAACCTAACGGGCCTTTAGCATCCATCGCATTGCGGCGACGAGCAAGTTCTTCATCGTTGACATTAAGTTGAATGCTACGCTGAGGAATATCAATGGTGATTTGATCGCCGTTTTCGATGAGTGCAATAGTGCCACCTGAGGCCGCTTCTGGTGAGACATGGCCAATAGACAAGCCTGAAGTGCCACCGGAAAAACGACCATCGGTAATTAACGCACATTTAGCGCCTAAACCACGCGATTTCAAATAAGTGGTTGGATACAGCATTTCCTGCATACCAGGGCCACCTTTTGGGCCTTCATAGCGGATAACAACAACCTCCCCTGCAACCACTTCGCCGCCTAAAATACCGGCTACGGCATCATCTTGGCTTTCATACACGCGAGCCCGGCCAACAAAGGTTAAATTAGACTCATCAACCCCGGCGGTTTTCACAATACAACCATTAACAGCAAGGTTACCTGATAATACGGCTAAGCCACCTTCTTGGCTAAACGCAAACTCACGCGAACGAATACAGCCCTGTTCGCGATCATCATCAACACTGTCCCAACGACAATCTTGGCTAAAGGCTTTAGTGGTTGGAATACCCGCAGGGCCGGCACTGTAAAAGCGAATGACCTCAGGGTCGTTAGTTTGCTTAATATCGTACTTGGCTAAAACTGATTTTAAATCCCCGCCCGCATCAGCGGCCACATGTGGGACATCATTATGCAATAATCCAGCGCGATCTAACTCACCCAAAATACCCATCACCCCACCAGCACGGTGGACATCTTCCATATGATATTTAGGTGTTGATGGCGCCACCTTACACAGATGAGGCACTAAGCGCGATATGCGGTCAATATCGGCCATGGTAAAGTCAATTTCAGCCTCTTGCGCCGCGGCGATTAAGTGCAACACAGTATTAGAGGATCCCCCCATGGCAACATCGAGTACCATGGCATTTTCAAACGCTTTAAATGAGGCAATATTGCGCGGCAAGGCGGTTTCATCATCCTGCTGGTAATATCGCTCAGCTAACTTCATCACCCGGCGACCCGCGTCTAAAAACAATTCACGGCGATCGACATGAGTTGCCAACATAGAACCGTTCCCCGGTAATGACAATCCTAAGGCTTCAGTTAAACAGTTCATTGAATTGGCGGTAAACATCCCCGAGCACGAACCACATGTAGGACAAGCACTGCGTTCAATTTGTTTACTGTCTTCATCACTGACATTGGTGTCGGCGCCCGCCACCATGGCATCCACCAAATCAAGCTTAATAATTTGATCCGATAACTTAGTCTTACCCGCTTCCATTGGGCCACCGGACACAAACACCACTGGAATATTTAACCGCAGCGCCGCCATTAACATGCCTGGAGTAATTTTATCGCAGTTAGAAATACACACTAAGGCATCGGCACAATGGGCATTGACCATGTATTCAACACTGTCGGCAATTAACTCGCGCGACGGTAAACTGTACAGCATGCCGCCATGGCCCATGGCGATACCATCATCTACGGCAATGGTATTAAACTCTTTGGCAATACCACCCGCCTCTTCTATGGCGCCCGCAACCAATGAGCCCATATTTTTTAAATGAACGTGGCCTGGCACAAACTGGGTGAACGAATTGGCAATCGCGATAATAGGTTTACCAAAATCATTTTCTTTCACTCCCGTCGCCCGCCATAGTGCGCGGGCGCCTGCCATGTTGCGGCCTTCGGTACTGGTTGCTGAACGTAATTTTGGCATTGCATATATCCTTGGTTAATGTGGTGCGCGTTATCGGTTTATCAAAAAACCGCTAACGACTTAATAAAGTCTAACTGGATCTTGAAAGGCACAAGCGTAAGCACTAGCTGGCGACTTGGTTTAACGGCGTTGCGGCTAAGACCTTACAATGAGTCACATCGATTAATTTATCTAACTGGTTACTGAGTAATTCAATGGCCCGTTCGGCCTCAACCCATATATTTAATGCCATGCTGGCGTCATCATTGATCCGCATCTGCATTTGGGTGACTTTAAATCCACGATGGCGAGTCACACGCAGGACTCGTTCAAGTACTTCTGGGCATTGTTGAAGGGTTATTTCTAATGCATGCATCATGTTTGCTTCTCCATTTGATCCATCATTTCACTATTACTCGCACCGGGTGGCACTAAAGGCCATACGTTAAAAGCATCATCAATCGACACATGCAGCATAAAAGGACCGCTACTGTTCAGCATCTCATCTAAGGCTTGTTCAACTTGATCCGCTCGCGTTATCGTTCGTCCTGGAATATCAAATGCCGAGGCCATTAATACAAAATTAGGGTTGTCAGAAAGGTCTGTTTCGCTGTAACGCTCTTCAAAAAACAACTGTTGCCACTGTTTAACCATACCGAGCTTTTGATTGTCCATCAGTAATATTTTCACCGGTAACTTGCGCCGCTTGATGGTAGTTAACTCTTGAACGTTCATCATAAACGAGCCATCACCGGAGACGGTGACAACCGTCGCATCGGGTCGAGCCACTTGAGCGCCAATCGCAGCGGGCAACCCAAAGCCCATGGTCCCTAAACCGCCACTGGATAAGTGATCTTCAGGACGACGAAACCACATATGCTGCGCCACCCACATTTGGTGTTGACCCACATCGCAAGCTACAACACTGTTTTCAGGCAGTTTATTGGCTAACGAACGCAACATTGCTGGTGCATAAATTAAATCACCAGGATGTTGGTAGTTCCATTGATGTTGTCGGGACAAGACCTCAACCTCGGCTTGCCATGGACCAATATCAAGTTGGCCAGTCACTGCAGCCGTTAACGCTGGCAACACTAAGCTCAGCTCGGCTGCAATTGCGACATCCGCTGGGCGTAACTTACCAATTTCGGCAGCATCGATGTCTAAATGTATGACTTTGGCATTACTGGCAAAACTGTCAAGGCGACCGGTGACGCGATCATCAAAGCGGGCACCGACGACCATCAATAGATCGCATTCTTGTACCGCAAGGTTAGCGCCTTTGCCGCCATGCATGCCCAACATGCCTAAATAACCTTGAGTCCCATGTGCAATGCTGCCCAAGCCTTTTAAGGTCGCCACCGAGGGGATGCCTGTGGAGGCGATAAACTGACGAAGATGGGCAACCGCACCCGCCATTCCAACACCACCGCCCACATACAGCATCGGCTTTTTAGCCTGCTTAATTAACCCTACGGCAGCGTCGATATCGCTAGCCTGAGGTGGTAATTCATCATTAACGCTTTGAAGGGGGGTTTTGTATTCCAATGCTGCAAGTTGGATGTCTTTTGGAATATCAACCAACACCGGGCCTGGACGCCCTGCTGCAGCAATTTCAAATGCGCGATATAAGGTGGGGATAAGCTCGTTGATATCGGTCACTAAAAAACTGTGTTTAGTGCATGACAACGACATGCCTAAGACATCGATTTCTTGGAATGCATCAGTGCCAATCACACTGCTAGAGACTTGACCGGTTATGGCCACCAAGGGCACAGAATCAAGTAGGGCATCGGCCAGTGAGGTGATTAAGTTAGTGGCCCCTGGGCCTGATGTGGCAAAGCACACCCCGGTTTTACCACTCGCACGAGCATATCCCACGGCAGCAAACGCGGCGCCTTGTTCATGACGGCTCAGTAAGTGCTCTACAGGACTGCCGTACAGCGCATCGTAGATCGGCATAATCGCCCCACCAGGATAACCAAATACGGTTGTCACACCATGTGCTGCTAGCACTTTAATCACCGCATCCGCGCCACGCATTTTCTGTCCTGATTCCATATATTGCTCTCTACTTCGTCAATGTATCTGCTGCTTTACTGTATCTTGTCTGGGTATTTTTTTGCTTAAGCCTAAAACTAAAAAACCCCCGGTCCTTTCGGAGCGGGGGTTTTTGCAATCTGTGTGACTCTTAGGTCAGTCTAGTTGCCAAACGCCACCCCCGCTGTGACTGAATAATCACTACGGTAATAATCGCGAGTATGAGCATGGCTGCATGGTTTAACATGTTTTAGACTGTATCCTAAGTTTCTAGTAATAATTCGTTTGGTTATGTTCGCATAACGATACGGTATAACTAACAAGTACCATAAAAGAATTACCTAACACAACTAAAAATTGTCTTTATAAAAAAAATTCAGCTTCCCTGCCGAGATAATGCCAACAACAACAACAAAAAATTCAACCGTGTTATCAAATGACAAGTCACTTATCACTCATCACGAACTCATCACGAACAATACACTCTGAATAATTATTTTAGCGGTAAATTTTACCTAGCTCGCGTCAATAACACGTTTCATATCCGTCATGTAACCACGTAATTCAGCACCGATAAACTCAACTGTTGTATTACGGATTTGCTCATTTACATCGATTAAGCGAAGGTTATCAACACCAATTGCTTGATCTGCAAGGCCCGCACCTAAATACTCTGATGACATCGCATTGACATAATCACGTAGCATTGGCACTGCGGCATGGTTAAATAAATAACAACCATATTCAGCAGTATCCGAAATCACTACGTTCATTTCATACAAACGTTTACGCGCAATGGTATTCGCAATCAAGGGGGTTTCGTGTAGCGACTCATAATATGCCGACTCTTCCACAATCCCAGTGGCAACCATAGTATCAAACGCCAATTCAACACCCGCTTTGATCATCGCCACCAAGAAGATACCTTTATCAAAATAGCTTTGCTCGTCGATATACTCAGATGACACCGGGGCATTTTCAAACGCGGTTTCGTTAGTATCCGCTCTCCAACGCAATAAATTAGCATCATCATTGGCCCAATCTTCCATCATAGTGCGCGAGAACTCACCACTAATAATGTCATCCATGTGCTTTTCAAATAATGGCTTAAGGATCACTTTTAACTCTTCAGCCATATCAAATGCTTTGATCTTAGCTGGGTTTGATAAGCGATCCATCATGTTGGTAATGCCGCCGTGCTTTAGCGCTTCGGTAACCGTTTCCCAACCTTGTTGAATTAACTTGCCGGCATAAGCGGGTTCGACACCGTCAGCCACCATTTTCTCGTAGCCTAAAATGGCGCCCGTCTGCAACATGCCACATAAAATGGTTTGTTCGCCCATCAAATCTGACTTCACTTCGGCAATAAACGATGACAACAATACGCCGGCACGATCGCCACCAGTCGCACTAGCATAAGCTTTAGCAATGGCTAAACCATCACTGTTTGGATCATTTTCTGGGTGCACGGCAATCAGTGTCGGTACGCCAAAACCACGCTTGTATTCTTCACGTACTTCAGTGCCTGGGCACTTAGGTGCAACCATGATGACAGTAATATCCCCACGAACTTGCATACCTTCTTCAACGATATTAAAACCATGTGAATAAGATAGCGTAGAACCTTGCTTCATTAATGGCATAACCGCATTAACAACATGAGTATGTTGCTTGTCTGGCGTGAGGTTTAACACTAAATCGGCGGCAGGAATAAGCGCTTCAAAGGTACCGACGGTAAAACCGTTATCGGTGGCTTTCTGCCAAGATGCGCGCTTTTCTGCAATCGCTTCAGGACGTAAGGCAAAAGAAATATTTAAGCCTGAGTCACGCATGTTTAAACCTTGGTTAAGGCCTTGGGCACCACAGCCTAAAATCACGATGTTCCATTCTTTAATATAGTTGCAACCATCACTGAACTCAGTGCGGTCCATAAAGCGACATTGTGCTAATTGAGCTAATTGTTGACGTAAATTCAGAGAGTTAAAATAGTTAGCCATCTGATACCACCTTTAAAATTCAGAAATTTGGGACACAACATGTGATAAGTCTGCGACCTTCAGCGTTGCGATTAAAATTACTATAGCGCATGCATATGATTGCTTAAAATGATATATTCGGAACGTCACGTTGCAATTAATGCAACATGAGATAGTAAAATGAATTCAAGACGGGCTCAAAGGTACTTTTATGGATATTCGTTCACTTAAATTGTATTTACATTTATGCGATAGCCTGCACTTTGCCAAAACGGCAGAGCTATCACATGTCAGCCCATCAACCTTAAGCCGCGCTTTACAACGTTTAGAAGAGGAAGTGGGCAGTAAATTATTTGAACGAGACAATCGAAGTGTCACCATTACCCATGCTGGCGTTGAATTTAAGCGCTTTGCAGAGCAAACATTATCAGAATGGACCCAACTGCGAAGCCGTATCGATCCTTCACAGCAATTGTTGCGCGGCAAGATTAACTTATATTGCTCAGTGACCGCTGCCTACAGTCATTTACCCGCATTGTTAGAGCGATTTAGGCGTGAACATCCTCATGTGGATATCAGCCTGACCACAGGTGACCCTGCTAATGCGGTAAACCAAATCCAAATGAATCGGGCCGATATTGCCATTATTGCATTACCTGAGGCGTTCCCCGCCAGCTTGCATTTTACCTCGATTGATAAAGTACCCATTTCAGTGATAGCTCCCACAATGCCATGCCAAGTACAGCAATGGGTTAGCCAAGCAAAAATTGACTGGGAAAAGCTACCCTATATCGTTCCGGACCATGGTCCCGGCAGAAAAAGAATCGATTTGTGGTTTAAGCAAATGGGCATCAAACCCAACATTTACGCTCAAGTTTCTGGTCAAGAGGCCATTGTGTCTATGGTCGCATTAGGTTGCGGCGTTGGCATTAGTCCTGATGCGGTGATCCACAACAGTCCGGTGCGCGAGCGGATCCAAACCTTAGCTTCGCCCATTGTGATCCCGCCATTTGAATTGGGCTGTTGCTGCAAAGAAAAACGCACTCATGATCCAATCATTAGTGCGTTCTTAGAGATTATTTAATACCCTCGTTATAGGTGACTTAACCTGAACTCGGGTTAGTTAAGGCCGTGGCGGTATCTCAATATCTCAACGCGTAACCAATACTTGCTCGACTGTATAAGAGTCAATATCAACCACCTCAAATTTATCATCCGCATAATCGACAAAATCGGTACGCTTAGGCATTTTACCCAGCATAAAATCGGTAATGGTTCTATACATAGAGCAATAACCAATGATGGAATGTCATTATTTTGCTGCACCACAAAAAGACGTCTTTATTATCGGTTCCCAGGTACGATAAAACGACGCTATTCGACTCAACCTCTGTGAGGTTAACTAGCTTACAGACACCTCTTTATCTGATGTTCTAAGCCGATATCATGCAAAAATTAGCCGATATCAGGCAAAAAAATACTTCACTGCTAGACTATAACCATTACTTCATTTGTATATTATTCAAACAAAAGGAATTGTTAATGGCAATAGCCTGTGTATTTACCCGAGCAAGTTGCGGTGTTGAAGCGCCGAGAGTCACTGTCGAAGTACATCTTAGCAATGGTTTACCCGCGTTTAATCTCGTGGGGCTCCCAGAAACCTCAGTCAAAGAAGCCAAAGAACGGGTCAGAAGTGCCTTGATTAATGCTGGATTTGAGTTTCCACAAAAGCGCATTACCGTCAACCTCGCCCCAGCAGATCTGCCCAAACAAGGCGGCCGCTATGATTTACCGATTGCGGTCGGTATTCTTGCGGCCTCAAACCAAGTACCCGCAAGAGCATTGCATTTATGTGAATTTGTGGGTGAACTGGCACTATCTGGGCAAATCCGCCCCTGCAGTGGCTTACTACCGGCCATTATTGCGGCACGTAATGATCAGCACCATTTTTTTATGCCCATCGAAAACCGCCATGAAGCTGAACTCGTGGGCTATCATCACAGCTATTTTGTCGCCCATTTACAAAATTTGGCGGCATTTCTGCACGGTCAAGCACAACTCCCTTTACTGGATACCTTACCCGAATGGATTGAAGAGCCTCAAGTGCTATCCTCATTGTGTATGAGCGATGTTATCGGCCAATATCAAGCTAAACAAGGACTTGAAATTGCTGCGGCCGGAGGACATAACATGCTATTTATCGGTCCCCCTGGGACTGGGAAAAGTATGTTAGCCAATCGAATTATCCCGTTATTGCCTAAACTCACCTACGATGAAGCGATTGAGGTGGCGGCGATCCATTCTGTCGCCGGATTGGATATCAAACCCCACAATTTCCTTAACCGCCCTTTTCGCTCGCCGCACCATACCGCCTCATCCATTGCACTTATTGGCGGCGGCAGTCATCCAAAACCGGGAGAAATATCATTAGCGCACCGCGGGATATTATTTCTTGATGAAATAGCCGAATTTCCTCGTAAGGTATTAGATTGCCTACGCGAACCGTTGGAAACCGGTCAGGTTGAAATTTCACGCGCCGCGGCAAAATTGACCTTCTTAAGTCGTTTTCAACTTATCGCCGCCATGAACCCAAGTCCTTGTGGCGACACTGAGCGTGCCCGTTCGACCCCCGACCAAATTCAGCGTTATTTATCGCGTTTATCTGGCCCTTTCTTAGATCGCTTCGATTTAACCGTTGATGTTCCTAAACTTCCTGCTGGCACATTAACCCAACAACATCGCCCCGGCGAGTCCAGCGTTGAAATAGCTAAACGGGTCAAAAAAGCGCGTGATCAACAACTCAATCGTGCCGGGGTATTGAACAGTGAATTAACCCCAAAACAACTCAAACAAGACGGTGGCATTAGCCAACCAGACTTAGCTTTTTTAGAGCAAAGTGTGGTGAGTTTAGGCTTGTCTGTGCGCAGTTTTCATCGAATTCAACGCGTGTCACGCACCATTGCCGATCTACAACAGTCGCTCACCACCGAGCGCTGTCATATTGCCCAAGCCCTTGGCTATCGAGCAATGGATCGATTACTGGCAAAATTGAATCAGCAATAAACCTAATTTAGCCTATCGTATTGATTGAGCAATACAGCGACTACAGGTAACATAGCGCTCTGTTTAATAGGAGATAAAAATGTCGCTGTTGTCGAAAATCAAAGGTTCAATTGCATTCTTATGCTATTTATTCAATACCATTTTTTGGACTATCCCCATTTTGGCGTTCAGTATGGTCAAATTGATCCCGGTTGGCATTTGCCAAAAAGGCTGTAGTTATATTCTCGATAATTGCGCAACAGCATGGATAAGTATTAACACCCTGATTGAGCGTATTTTTCATCCAATGCGCATCACCATCAGCGGCGATCAACAGTTTTCTGAACAAGAGTGGTACATGGTTATCGCTAACCATCAGTCGTGGGTCGACATCGTCATTTTGCAGCGAGTATTCAATCGTAATATTCCTTTTTTGAAATTTTTTCTCAAACAAGAACTGATTTTTGTCCCCATACTCGGCTTAGCTTGGTGGGCATTAGATTTTCCTTTCATGCGGCGCTACAGCACAGCGCAACTGCGAAAAAATCCTAAACTGAAAGGCAAAGACATTGAAATTACTCGCAAAGCTTGTGAAAAATTTAAAACCAAGCCGGTCAGTATAATGAACTTTGTTGAAGGTACCCGTTTTAGTGCGGCGAAACATGCTAAACAGGGCTCGCCCTTTCAACACCTGCTAAAACCTAAAGCCGGCGGCATGGCTTTTGCGTTATCGGCTATGGGGGAGCACATTAACAAGCTCGTTAATGTGACCATATATTATCCCGATATCGTTCCTACGTATTGGCAGTATATTTGTGGCGCACTCGGTGAAGTGAAAGTGGATATTAAAATCACTGACATCCCACGCAGTATGCGTGGTGATTATTTAACTAACCGCGAATTTAAAATTGAATTCCAAGAGCAGCTAAATAAGCTCTGGATTGACAAAGATCAGCAGTTACAACAATTCATGACTGAAGCAAAACCAAAGGTATAACCACTTATGCTGACGTTTTTACCTGGTTCGATACTCTATTTTATCAGTCTGTCATTATTGATCGTCAATACCTTGGTATGGAGCTCATTACTAACAATTGGCGGTGTGATTAAATTATTACTCCCTTTCTTGCCAATACGCCGCCTATTAACCCGAATAATGAATCGTTTGATGTGGTCATGGGCCACCTGCAACGGCGGTATTTTATATCTTATTTCAAATATTGAGTGGGACGTTACCGGGCTAGATAAACTCGATCCTAACGGTTGGTATTTGCTCATCAGTAACCATGTTAGCGGTTTTGATATTGCCGCCCAAACTTACTTACTGCGGAATCACATTCCAATGTTGAAGTTCTTTTTAAAAAAAGAACTGTTATATGTCCCCATCATGGGCTTAGGTTGCTGGGCATTGGATATGCCATTTATGCATCGAACCAACGCCGCTAAACTGAAAAAAAATCCGCAATTAAAAGGTAAAGATCTGCTCACGACCCGCAAAGCTTGCGAACGTTTTAAGCACATGCCGACATCGATTATTAATTATGTAGAAGGAAGTCGTTTTACCGAAGAAAAACGTCTTCGTCAGAATTCACCTTATCGCCATTTACTCCGCCCTAAAGCCAGCGGTATTGCCTTCACGCTATCCGCGATGGGTGATCAATTTACCAACCTGCTCAATATCACCTTAGTCTACCCTGAGACGTCAGAAAAAGTGTTAACCCATGTTATGCATGGTCGCACCAAAAAAGTCGTTATTCGGGTGGAAGTATTGCCTGTGCCACGGGTTGATCCACACGTTTATTTCTCAAGCCCTGAAATTCGGGTCGAATTTCAACGCTGGTTAAACCAACTTTGGCAAATAAAAGATCAGCAAATTGATGACATCATAACTACGCATCAACAGCAGCAACGGCATTCACATGATTAAATTGTCTGAACACTCACAAATGGTAACTTTATATTGCTTTAAACGTAAAAACTGTCAGTTTTTATCGCTAAAAAGCGTTAGCCTACAACTCTTTTTATGATATAAATTAACAGTTAACGCACAAGGTTTAACCTAACACTTTACTGTTAACCTAATAAGACTCTTTGTAGCCGCGTTCCCAATGCAACTTTTATAGGTGAAATTTGAATTTTCGTGCCTTCACGTTTTTAACACCCTGGTTAATGTTGATAGTAACATTAAGTTTTTCGGTGTCGGTTTCAGCGCAAAAAAATGCGCCTTATGATGGCTTAACCGAAGTGGCATTTGAACACTTTGACACGGTTGACGGCCTCAATCAAAACTCAATCACTAAGCTGTTTATGGATAGCTCTGGCATGCTATGGATAGGGACTCAAGATGGCCTTCACAGCTATAATGGGGTTGAGTTTACTTTATATTTAAAGCAGCAAAAAAATAGCAATGCTATTTCGGGCAATGCTATTTCAGGTAATTTAATTACCGACATCGTACAATCACCCGATGGGAACTTATGGGTCGGCACCTACAATAATGGCCTAAATAGGCTCAATCTCAATAGCGGAAAATTTACCTCCTTTAAAAAAGCCCAAGGCTTAACAGAACTACAAATAACCCACCTCGCGGTAATTGGCGATACCCTTTGGGTAGGTACGCGCTCGGGGCTTTATATTTTATCCCTAACAACAGAGAAAATTACCCCGGTGAGTTTAGGCAATAACATCAGCCCTAATATCACCAGTGTTGCCAATATTGATAATAAGTACATTGTCGTTGGCACTCAATCTCATGGCACATTTGCCATAGATAGTAATAGTATTATTCGCCTTGAACTCCCCGTCGATATGACGGTAAATGAAATAAAATCGAACTCTATTTATTCTGTTTGGCTCGCCATTGATAATCAAATTTGGCGCTACAATTTAGATACCGCTCAAAAAGAGCTTATTTGGTCACGGGATAATATCTATGGTGATAATAAAATTGATCATTTTGTGGTCAACAATGCTAACCAAATATGGGCCATAGGTAATAATTCTGGCTTAATTCAACTCGATTATGACGGCAAACAATGGCAACACACTGTTTATAAAAATCACCCACAAGCGCTTAATAGTATCAGTGCCAATAATTTACAAACATTAATGCTCGATCCCAATGGAACCTTGTGGATAGGCACAGGCTATTCAGGTATTGATAAGCTTAATCTCAACCATCAATATTTTAATCACCTCTACGATTATCATCCTCAAGTGCCCCGAATGGCGAATATGATCCGCACCATTTTCAGAGATAAGCAACAACGACTCTGGATAGGCACTGAAGGTATTGGAGTTAAATATCTCGTCCCCGGAGAAAAGCAATATCACTACATTAATGATTTATTTAGCCAGTTATTATCCATCCCAGAAAACCAACTCGCACTCGTGGTACATGATATTGTCCAAGACCAGCATGATGTCCTCTGGTTTGCGACCAATTTGGGGATATTTACCTTAGATAGCAACAACACCTTACACCAGATAAAACCTGCCAACGCGCAGTTTGATGCTGATACTCTGTTCCGTAGTTTAGCCTTTGATGATAAAGGCCGTTTATGGATTGCCAGCGCCCAAGGCCTGTATTTTATTTCTGAAAACAGTCAAAAAATGATGCCGTATAACTTCGGCTTTCAAGCTGATTATTCCCCCTTTAAATATCAAATTATCAAATTGTATTTTAGCCAAGGTTATCTCTGGTTGGGCACCATGGGTGGCGTTGTAAGGTTGTCTCCAGAAGAGCAAAAGCTGCAATTTTTAAGTCATGACCCACACAATTCTAATAGCCTAAGCGATGATCGTGTTAGGGACTTCTTACTGGCTGAAAATGGCGACTTTTGGATAGCCACTCATGGCGGCATAGACAAACTAACAACCGAATATGGGGCCTTTAAATTTGAGCATATGGACATTAATGCTGATAATAGTAGCAACACGGTTTATGCTATTTTAGAGGATGCACAACATGATTTATGGCTCAGTACCAATACAGGGATTTCACGTTTTACCCCTAAAACCAATACCTTTATTGCGTACAATAAATATGAGGGTTTACAAGCCAGCGAATTTAACGGCGCCGCTAAATTTAAAGATAATAATGGTGATTTATGGTTTGGCGGCATTCGAGGACTGAATCAATTTAGCCCAGCGCTTTTTCCTAAACAACGCGCCGAGAACAAATTAGCCTTAACCCAGTACGTTATCGGCGAAAAAGCTTACCCTATTCTCGACTTAAGTCATGCCCCCGACATTATCATGCCCTATGAAAAACAGTTAATTAGCTTTGAAATCAGTTCATTGAATTTTAGCTATCCGGGGTTGAGTCGTTACAGTTATTTCCTCAGTGGCTTTGACACCGTTTGGCATAAACTGGCACAAGGCAATAGGATCACTTACACCAATTTGCCTCCAGGAGACTACGAGTTAATCGTACGCCAAGCTCTTGGCACCAACACCTATAGCCAAGACACATTAACCGTAGGGGTATCAGTGATCCCCCCCATATACATGACACATTTAGCCTATGCCTTGTATGCTTTTGTGGCGTTATTACTGATTATTTTGGGTTTTTCAGCCCGTAAAAGAAAATTGGCCGCACAAGGTGAATTCGACAGCAGTATTCGCGCGTCAGAAGAGCGCCTCAAATTAGCACTTTGGGCCTCGGGTGACGGCATGTGGGACTGGAATATCAAAGATGACAAAGTTTATCGCACCAACATGGCTGAGCCGATGAACATCTCCCCAACAGATCAATTGTTGATCCGAGATATCCATTCAGAAGATCGCCCCCGGGTGCAAAAGTTACTCAAGGATCACCTGAATGGCGAGACTGAATTTTTTGAAGCAGAATACCGCATTGAATCGTCTCCTGGTCATTGGTCGTGGTTGCTAGATCGAGGACAAATCGTCGAGCGCGATGAAAATGATAATCCCGTGCGCATGGCGGGCACCCATAAAGACATTACTAGCCGTAAGCTGACCGAAAACGAGTTAACACTGTCGTCACAAGTCTTGTTTAGCATGAACGAAGCGGTTGTCGTCGGCGAACTCGACTACAAAATCCGTTCAGTCAACCCAGCCTTTAGCCATATTACTGGCTTTAAACACCGCAACGTGGTCGGCAAACACTTCTTATGTTTAACCATGGGCAAGCAATCGCGTGAGTTTTATTATGCTGTCGAAACCCAGTTATTAAGACACAAGCATTGGGCGGGTGAAATTAATATTCGAACCCGTGATCGCAAGGGTATTCTTGCCTGGCTAGAAATAAATCAAGTTATTGATAATAAAGGTGAAACAAGTCATTTTGTGGCCGTATTCACCGACATTACTGCCCGTAAAAAAGCCGAGGAAGATTTACGCATCTTGGCTAACTTTGACCCACTAACAGGCCTACCTAACCGCACACTGTTCCAAGACCGCCTCAATCAAGCGGTGACCAAAGCGCACCGGGCAAATAGCATTGTGGCCTTGCTCTTCTTAGATCTTGACCGCTTTAAACATATCAATGATTCAATGGGGCATCACATTGGGGATTTATTACTTAAAGCCGTTGCCAACCGACTGCAAAATGCGGTTCGGGATGGCGATACCGTTGCCCGCTTAGGTGGCGATGAATTTACCATCATTTTAGAAGGGGTAGCCAAAACCAAAGCCGCAACCATTATTGCCGAAAAAGTGCTGCATGCGTTCCAAACACCTTATTTACTTGACGATAAAGTGCTCACCATTTCACCGTCAATTGGTATCAGCCTATATCCTCAAGATGCTAAAGATACAACGTCACTGATTAAATATGCCGATACCGCCATGTATCATGCTAAATCATTGGGGCGAAATAACTTCCAATTTTATACTAAACAATTAAACCAATACGCCACCCGTCACGTTCAATTAGAAGCTGGCCTTAAAAAAGCAATTAAAGACAATGAATTATACCTTGTTTATCAGCCTAAATATGATATTAAAACTGAAAAAATTATCGGCCTAGAAGCCTTATTACGTTGGCAAAGTCCTGAGCTTGGCTTTATCTCACCCGTTGAGTTTATCCCGCTGGCAGAAGAAACTGGCGAGATCAATCAAATAGGCAACTGGGTGATCAATCAAGCCTGTAATCAACTAGCACAATGGCATCAACTCGGATTTGAGCATATCTCCGTCGCCGTTAACCTATCAGCCAGACAATTGAAAGCCGATATTATCTCGACGATCGAAGTTGCTTTAGCAGTATCAGGGCTACCGGCAAACGCGCTAGAACTCGAGTTAACAGAATCCATGATTATGGGTAATGCACAAGATTCGATCGCGATATTAGCAAAATTAAAAGCCTTAGGATTAACCATTGCCATCGACGATTTCGGCACGGGTTATTCCAGCTTAAGTTATTTAAAACGTTTTCCCATTGATACCTTAAAAATTGACCAAGAGTTTGTTCGCGATATCATTGAAGATCCTGACGATGCAGCCATCACCAGTGCCATTATTACCTTAGCTCACAGCCTAGAGCTCAATGTCATTGCTGAAGGGGTAGAAACCCAAGCACAATTGAATTTCTTACGCGAAGGCGGATGCGATCAAATACAAGGCTTCTTGCTCAGCAAGCCATTGAGCCCCGAGGATTGCCTCGCATTATTAACCCAAAATAAAATAGCCATGTAGCGCATTGGCGGTATCAGTATAATGCTCAAGTCTGTAGTTCATTGAAGAGTCAATCAAGGTAACAACAAGAGCGTTTGATAACCGCATTGCTTACTTTCAACGATCACATTAATGCGCCCCGAGCAACACTGCGCAGCAAGAGCAAAAAAAAACGCTCCTGATCAGGAGCGTTTTTAATAAATGCGCTGTTGTCGTTTATGGCTCAACACGCTCAACACGTTTAACCCAGCCAGATGGCGCAGGCATGTGCCCTTTTTGCAGCTCAGTAAATACATTATAAATATGTTTAATATTCGGTCCGACGTTACCATCACCGACAGTAATAATTCGTCCGTCTTCAAAAATATATGAGCTCACAGGTGATACCACAGCTGCAGTACCAAAACCACCAGCCTCAATAATTTCGCCTGACTCAATGTCAGCAATGAACTTATCTAACATTACCGTCTCTTGTCTTACTTCACAGCCCAACATATCACTCAACTCAAGGATAGATTGCGAGGTGATAGACTTTAAAATCGTATCGGTGAATGTCGGAATAATCACAGTGCCGTCTTTTAAAATGTGGAAGTGATTCATCGCGCCAGCTTCTTCAATTTCAGTATTGGTTGAATCTAAATACAATACCTGCGATGCGCCATATTCTATAGCCGCTTTGCCGGCACGTAACGATGCCGCATAGTTGCCCGCCGCCTTCGACTCACCAGTGCCGCCTGATACGGCTCGGTGAAACTGTGTAGTGATCAGCAAACGAATACCGTTATTCACCCCTGAAGCATAATAAGCACCTGATGGGCTCAGCACGACACAAAAAGTGTATTGCTGGCTTGGGCTAACAGAGAGGCGATCTTCTGTCGCAAAAATAAACGGACGAATGTATAAACACGCACCTTGTTGCTGCGGGAACCATAAGCGATCAACGTCAATTAGCGCGTTAATGGCTTTTAGCTGCATTGCTTCATCAATATTGGGAATACACACGATATCCGCTGAACGGTTCATCCGCTCAGCATTTTTATTTAAGCGGAAGGTGTAGATTTCACCATCTTCATGCATAAAGGCTTTTGCGCCTTCAAAAATAGATTGGCCATAATGTAATGCCATGGCACCGGGTGCCATTTCAAATGGACCGTAAGGGACTATGCGCGGATCGCACCATTGACCGTCACGATAATCCATCATAAACATGTGGTCAGTACGAAGCTTGCCGAAGCCTACGTTATCCTCAGGCATAAATGGCTCTGTGCGGCGCTCTGACGTAGATTTCAAATTATATTTAATGTCCATTGCATACCACCTTAAAAACTGAGCTTGCAGACTATGGAGGCTTGAGATTAATGTCAAGTCGAAGTCCTCGATCCGAAATCAAATTACGTCAAGAGAACGTAACAAATATCAGTATATTTCTTCATATTGCGACAAATAAACATGTCGGTGCATGATTTATATTGATTAACAACTGCGGCAATCATAGCTATTTCAACCCGATATTCAGGCTTCGCGCTTGCAGGAGCATGATCAACGAATAAGCCATTATCCCACGACTCGGTTCATAACATCGTCATCCTCTATGCCGTTAAGCTAGAGAGTCGCGGATAAAATCTGCTCGCGCTGCCTGTTTGCGACAATAGGTTATCGACGTCTTTGAGTAGGGTCTTTGTTTGGGTATCAATATCGCTATAGTTGTCGGTCGCCACTTGGCCACACAAATAATCAGTATGATTATGGAGCACAATATGGCTCATTCGTAGACAGATATAGTGTTGCAAAATTATCATAAAAAAAACGTTTAGTACCATGGTTAGCGGATGAAAATACCTCGAAGCAAAATAAAGTTCAATATAGTCCGTTTTATTGAGTATTTTTTAGCCACTTAGTTATAAAGACTATTCCTATAGGCCTCGTCACTGCTAGAATCGGGTACCCATCCAGAAACGTATAGGGCTCCCCCCATGAGCTTTGAATTATTGTCCCAACTGGAAACCAAAATCCAGGCAACTCTTGAGAACATTGAGCTACTAAAAATGGAACTCGAAGAAGAGAAGCAAAAGAACGCAGCTATAATGTTAGAGCAACAAGAATTGACACAAAAAAACCAACAATTGCAGCAAGACCTCAATTCTTGGAGTGATAAGGTCAATGGCCTTGTTGGTTTATTGAATAACGAAATCTAAATGGATTGATGCTGCCTTGATTGCGCTGCAATCAAGGCATTTAATTCACTGATAGCCTGCTTCACTTGTGGCAGGCTTTTTTTCGTCTGTAAGAAGCGGCCGTTATCAAACTCAAGTAGTCCTAAGTCTTTTACCCAAATCACTCCACTCAGAAAGATCCTAGCATGCTTAACTATCAGTTTAGGTGCATAAACAGGGAACATTCTCATACGGCTTCCTCCAACAAGATAACATCCACAAAGTGCGATGAAATAGCGAACAATAAACTAGGTGTAAATCAGCAATCTACACACCCATATAAAACCACTCTCCGCTTTGTTGTTAAACGCTTTATTAAACATTTCATTAAATATGGTTAAACGATATAAACACAGCATTAAGGTCACTGTTTTTGGACAACTTGATGTTGAAAGAGTTTCATTAATAAAGTATTTATATTGTTCAGATAAATCATATAAAAAACAAATGTCAGAGTAATGTCGCTTGCCAATATTCTGATACCATCATCATTTTTTTTATGTGACTCAAAGTGTAAAAGAGTGATTAGTTTCATTACAGTATTGTCTGTTATCGACATCCGCGGGAAGATTTTTGCCCATTTCAATCTCAAGTAGTCATTCCAACGCCACTGTGCCTCTAAGTCACATCGTCCTCCCAAAAGGCCTAAGCCCTCGTCGCTCATCGTCATTTAGGCAACAAAAAAGGAGCCTAAGCTCCTTTTTGTCAAAACGTTATCTAAAATTACTTTTTATTCATTGTTGCTAAGTAAAATGCAATATCAATTAACTCGTCATATGATTTAATCGCGCTGGTTTCTACGCGGTATTTACCGTTAACCACTAATGAAGGCACGCCTGAAATTTTAGCATTTTCAGTATCACGTTTCATTTTAGACATCTGTGCATTCACCATAAACGAGCTGGCTGCAGCATCATAAGCTTTAGCCTCTACGCCATTAGCAATAAATAATGCTCTGATATCGTCAGCACGGGTAAATTGCTGTTTCTTTTCATGAATAGCGCTAAATAAAGCGGCATCAATTTTTTCATCAACATTTAACTGCCGTGCAACGGCAAAAGCACGTGACATTTCTACGCCCATTTGACGGCCAATAAACTCAACGTGAGCCTGATTAAACGTCACACCTTCAGGCAAGTTTGCTTCAATTTTAGGTACCACAGTTTTAGAGAAGGTAAAACAGTGCGGACAAAAGAATGAGAAAAATTCTGTGATTTCTGGCTTGGCTGTTTCAGGACCATCATTAATCACAGTGTAATGCACGCCTTCTTTATAATCGGCAGCCAACGCAGCCATAGGCACGAGCAGGAGTGCTGCAGCCATCAATAATGCTTTTTTCATTTTATTTCCTTCTAAATAACCAAAAATATAAATACGCTAACGCTATCATAGTCTAGCATTAGCCTGTAACTCAATCGCTAGCGAATTGTATTTGTAACTAAATACGATTCGGTAGTGATTATGAAATATTATTAATTAAAACTGGGTAAACTCAATGCTGGCTCATTCAATACAGCTAGCTGCTCTTTAAACGCCAACGTTTGTTGTTCCCAGTACTTAACATCACCAAACCAGGGGAAATTCATTGGAAATGCGGGGTCTTGCCAGCGCTTGGCTAACCACGCATTATAATGCACCATCCTAAAAGCCCTTAAGGGCTCAATTAGTGCCAACTGCTTAGCATCAAAATCACAAAACTCTTGATAGCCCTCTAATAAAATATCAATTTGTAATAATTGCTGCTGACGATCGCCAGTCAACATCATCCACAAGTCTTGTACTGCGGGCCCTTGCCTAGCATCGTCTAAGTCAACAAATCCAGGTCCGCCAGGGGTCCATAAAATATTGCTAGGGTGTAAGTCGCCGTGCAGACGTATAGAGGTAAAATGGTGTTGTTGCCAAATTTGCTTAGCTTTATCCAGGACTTGTTCTACAACAGTAAAAAAAGCCGTTTGCATCGAACTGGAAACAAGAGCACTTTCACGTAAATAGCGATAAGACTCATCGCCTAAAATAGCTGGCGTGAGTGGCTCACGGTGGACAAAAGGTTGTCTTGCGCCATATTGATGGATGCGGCCTACAAAACGGCCAACCGATTCAAGTTGTTCAAGATTGTCTACTTCAAATGCGCGTCCACCAATAGAGGGAAAAAGGCCAAAACGATAACCTTGATACTCAAATAAAGTTTTACCCTCTATCACCACTGGAACGGCAATAGGAATATCTTCAGCGGCTAACGCCAAGGCATAATCGTGCTCTTCTTGAATTTGTTCATGGCTCCAACGATGTGGACGGTAAAACTTCACCACATAACGCAGGCCATTATCACAACGGAACTGATATACCCTATTTTCATAACTGTTTAACGCTAATAACCCCGTCTCAGGGAAGATGCCTATGCTTTCAATCGCATCAAGAATGAGATCGGGTCTCAGTGCCTGAAAATGAAATTCTGCGCCAGTACGGTTATCCATGTCTGCCTTATTACGTCGTTTGAATGTGTGGAGACAGTAGTGTCAATAAAAACGCTAATACGTCTAAATCATTCGCGCTATCGGTGGAGATCCAACAAATATCCCCATAAAATTCATAATGTAACCATAAAGGACTGCCTTCAAAGTTAAGTAACCATTGATGACGGTCGGCGCCCCACTGACGCTCACGGATTTCGCAGTCAAGCGCTGCGGCTAGCGGTTCGGCAAACAGTTCAAATTGTTCAAAATCCACTGCCGCTCGAATAACAATACTCAATGCATCTGGATCTAATTGGGCTGACAATAATTTCATAAATTAACTCAAGTAAAATATACCCATTAACTGCTGCAAGACATAATTAAGCCTTGCCCCCAGTCAGGTGGACGTTTGGCAAAATCGTCCATCTCAGGGTGTTCGTCATAAGGACGGCGTAAAAGTTGCTGGAGTTGCAGCAATTTGCTGTTGTCGCCGTTTTCTTCTATCGCAATAATGGCTTCTTGCGCCAAGTAATTACGCAAGATGTATTTAGGATTGACGCGATTGCGATCACCTTGCCACGCATTCACATCATCCACCTCACCCACTCGGTCTTGGTAAGCTTGATACCAAGAGTCAAAGCCTGCAAGGTCGACCATATCATCACGTAACACGCAATGTGAACTACTCGGGTCTAGCTGGCCAAAACGGCGTAAACTATTGGTATAATCCAACTGGTTACTTTCAAGCAATACCGTGAATTGTCCCAACAAATGCAAATCGCGTTTATCCAACTCAGCTTGAGCGGTTTCACTGAGTGTATTTGAGTTAAGTTCATTTGAATTAGCGGCTTGAGGCAAACCTAACTTGGCGCGCATCAGCAATAAATACTGCTTAACCAATTCAGCTTGATAGGTATTTAGTGCGGCAATTAACTCATCAGAATCAATAATGGGCGTTAATGCTTGGGCCAAACATTTGAGGTTCCATAAGCCCACTGCGGGTTGCTGACCAAAGGCATAGCGGCCCTCATGATCAGAATGGTTACAGGTAAAGTCTTCTTTAAAGGTGTCTAAAAATGAAAAGGGGCCAAAATCAAAGGTATCACCCAATATCGACATATTATCGGTATTCATAACACCATGAGCAAAACCAACAGACTGCCAATGGGCAATCATTTTTGCGCTTGATTGCACCACCTCATAAAACCATTGTTTATAACCCGCGGCATCTGTCGATAAATGCGGAAAATGCTGTTCGATTGTAAAATTAACCAATTGAGTAAGCTTAGCAGCATTGCCTTTTTCGCTATGGAAAAAGTATTCAAAATGGCCGAAACGAATATGACTTTTGGCTAAACGCACCGTGATTGCTGCCGTTTCTTGGCTTTCACGCCAAACGGGTAAATCTGATCCAATAACGGCTAAGGCACGACTGGTTGGCACATTTAGCGCAGCAAGTGCTTCTGACACTAAAAACTCTCGTACCGCGGAGCGCATGACAGCCCGGCCATCACCTTGACGAGAATACGGTGTTGGGCCGCTACCCTTTAAGGCGACATCCCAAGCGCCATTTGGACCAATAGCTTCGCCTAAAATAATTGAGCGACCATCCCCTAATCTGGGAGTATAGCCACCAAATTGATGACCACTATAGACTTGGGCATAATAACTCGCGCCAGGAGCCGCCTCGTTAGCCGATAACTGCATCAGCAATTTAGCATTAGGTTTTTCTAAACCAATTAGTTGCGCCGCATCATCACTCCAACCAAGCCAGTGAGGGTTACTGATTGGTAATGGATACACTTGTGAATAAAAGCCGACTAATTGTTCAAAAAAATCTTGCTTAAATTGCATCGTGCTTTACTCCCACCACTTGGCTTTTACAGTGTAATTGTTGCTGTTCGTCTACCTGGCACTGCTCACCACACACAAAGGCTTGAGCTGCAGGCACGGATGATGCCTGTAAACGCAACATGCCAGCGCCTTTGGCTTGGCATTGTTCCAATGAATCGTAATAACCGGCAATGTGATCTTGCAATACAATTTGCGTCGGCACAGGCGTTTGATCCGCAACATAAAATAATGTCCATTCTGGCGTTCGAATACAACCGACCAGTAATACTGCCGTGGCAGTCATCAGCACAATTTTAGTCCATGTATGAGTCATTAATGTCATTCTTAACCTTGAAATTATGGGTTCTGAAGCAATAAAAAAGCGAACCAAGGTTCGCTTTCCTTTTGGATATCATACCTGATATCCGTCCAACAGTATTGATTAGCCCGTTAGCTCGCCTTAGCCTTTGCTTTTTGAATGCGTTTTATTCGCCCTTCAAATCCAGTGACGGTTCCATCGGTTAGCTGGTATTCAAGCGCTTGCTCGCACACCGTTATCGCCTCATCAAACTGACCCACATCATTTAACAATGTCGATAATGGCATAAACGCTGGCGATTTGATTTCAGCGGTGCTTTTTTGAGTCATATGTTGCTGATGTAATACACGATATAATCCCATATAAGTCAGCTGTAGTGCTGCACCATAGTGGCAATAATCCGCTTGTTTACGCATTTTATAGCAATGATTAATCACACTGACTAAGCCATCATGCTGGCTTTGAAGATCGATTGCCTTGTTGGCCACATCAAGCTGTTGTTGAAAACTCTCACTAGCCCAATCACCTGCAACCCCCTTCAAATTCAACGACTGCCCTTGCTGACTGGATATCGACACATCAACCGCTGGCGTGTCAGGTGCTTTAGCCCCAACCTCAGCCGAGCTCACGGCAATCGTGGCGTCGGTATCATGTGGCACAGCGTCTGGCTTGGCATTGATATCATGCTGGCTATCAGGCAATGAGTCTGCAGCGGCTGTTTTGCTTATGTCGATTGGCTCATCGACAGATCCAAAAGATGTGATCTCGGGAGCGTCTACGGGAGAGTCGGCTAATACCGTATCGTCTATCGGTTTATCTATGACGGCCTGCTCTGGTTCGGCAACCGTTGAAGGTTGAGCGGCCTCACTGGATGAGGCATTCGCTGCGGCATTGCGATCGGTTTTATCACGTTCTTGTTTTGCCACCGCTTGAGTGCGTCTGTATAAATACAGAGCAATTACAACCAATATGACAATTAAAATTACCTTCATTAGGCTTCTACCTTGCTGATGATATGCCGTAGCACTTGATGTTATCTCACTCACCATAACGTTCATTGTGAGGCAAGGTAACAATTTGAATATGTGAATAATAGCACGCTGTTTTTTTGAGCACCCACCATTATTATTTCAATGTACACTATAAAATCAAGTATTTATCTATTTTAATCTGTAACAAGCCATAGATCGCCCATCATTATGGCTGTTGTGGTCATCATTTTGCGATCTTAGCCTCATAAAAAGTGCATTTTGCGTCTAAGGTCAAAGTTAAATAAGCTGAGTTTGTCAGATCTTATGACCAAGCATACACTGCTAATATCCGACTGTTTTACTAAAGTATTTTAAAAGGGTTAACACCATGAGTGATGTAGAATTATTAAGTGGTAAATTACTCTATGAGTTCCAAACAATGCAAGCTGTGGTCGAAATCTATTGCAAAGCACATCATCCGCTCAAACCAGCACAAGGGGTGTGCCAGCAATGTAGTGAGTTTTTAAGCTATGCCAATACTCGCTTAGATCGCTGCCCATACGGACAAGATAAACCCACTTGCAATAAATGCCCAGTCCATTGCTACAAACCCCATATGAAGCAAAAAGCACGTGAAATCATGATGTTTTCAGGACCAAGAATGTTAATACCTCATCCAATTTTGGCCATCAAGCATTTACTGGCAGAGCGCAAACCGGCACCAGGGTTACCGCCAGAAAAGATGTCAAACAGACATTTACGTAAATCACAATTGACTAAATAATCAACAGACTACTCGGTTGACAAAAAGTAGGTTAATATTCATTACCTTGAAAGAGGGTAAAAATGGACCTATTTAGCGATTTATTCATTCAAACATACTGGTGGCTATCCTTACTCGGAGGCATTCATTGCCTTGGAGTAGGCCTGTACGTCCATTATATTTACCAAAGTTCAACCCGCAGCAATAGCCTGCTAGCCGGAATATTTATCCTTATTGGTTGCTATTTTTTGACGGGATTATTGACCCATGAAACCGCCCCTATTCCGATCCATTTAGCCCTTACCCTGTTTATTCCGATTTATTTCTTGCTCATGCCAATGCTGTACTTATATTGCAAAAGCAGTTTAACGCAACAACAGTATCAGCCATTATTAATCAAGCATTTTGCTTGTGCCATTATCGCCGCATTAGTAACCAGTTCCACCGTACTATTTCATCTCGGTATTGACCCACAAGCCTCAAATAACAGCATCGACACGCTGGGTGAATTAAGCAGTATTAATCTATTAGCGGTGATCTTACCCATTTTATTAGTCTTGCAAGCTTGTGGTTATTTCTGGGCCATCTACCGTTTATTATCCCACTATCGGCCCCAATATTTGGCCAATCGACAACCCAATTTACAAGTCATTCGTTTTCGGTGGTTAAGTGTATTAACTATCGGCATTCTTATTAATTGGGTCGTGCGTCTGGTGTTGGTTTATTTACCCTTTTACTTCGGTGACTCTGTCTCCATATTCACCCAAGCCGTCACCCGTTTAACCCTATTACTGACTGTTTATGTGTTTGCTTTGTATGGTATTCGCCAAGTTACACGCATCGCCTATTTACGCGGCGCGCTCAATGCCAGCAACCAACCCGAGCCGCCCACCAGCGCGCCGATCCCTAATCCATTACTGGACGATGAAGAAATTGCCTATCTACACCATTTAATGGTAAATGACGCAGAGGATGAGCCTGTCATAGCCAATCACTCGGCAGAAGATAAAGGCGACAACAAAGACTCAGACAAGCAGCCATGACAGTTATCGTTCAACCTCGCCTTACTCTGTAGATCACAACACACACTGAATGGCTTATCCCCGAGTATAAATGTTTATTAACGCGCGTCATTTAAGGGTTATGCTACTCTATAGTCAGTTTTTATCATGACAATCTAGTCAATGAGGTTATTTATGAAACGTTCAATTAGCTTAGTTCTTTCCAGTTTACTCGTGCTATTAAGCTTTGCGTTTTCAGCTCCTAGCTTTGCTAACGACCAAGCTTACAACGATGCGATTACCAATTTTAAAAAGGCCAATGAAAGCCAACACTTATTTAATACCGCGTATGGTTATGCCCTGTTCCCTAGCGTCGCCAAAGGCGGCATTGGTATTGGTGCCGCTTATGGTAACGGTCGAGTCTATCAAGCTGGTTCATATATGGGTGATACCACATTAACCCAACTATCCATTGGTTTTCAGCTGGGCGGGCAAGCCTATAGCGAAATTATCTTTTTTAAAGATGCTCAAGCTTATAATGAGTTCACCAGCGGTAGCTTTGAATTTAGCGCCCAAGCGTCTGCCGTCGCGATTAACCTTGGGGCCAATGCTCAAGTCGGTACTACGGGTAACTCAGCCGGTGCAGGACAAGCAGGCAGTAACCATGCAGCATCTGCCGCTTACATCAATGGTATGGCGATATTTACCGCCGCAAAAGGTGGGTTAATGTTTGAAGCCGCCCTAGCAGGTCAGTCATTTACGTTTGATGGCAAGTAACCACTGCGAGTCTTCACACTCGTTAAGTACATAACATTCAGGCTGCCAATGGCAGCCTGAATTATTTGGCATGAGTGATTTATTAACTCGGGGTCCAAAAAATGGCATTAGCATATACAAAGCAGTCAAATTAGCCTTGCCAACTCATTTATGGACAAAAGTGGGTTTAAGATATTAATTAACTCAGCTAACTTGGTATTGGTTTAGCTTGATTTATAACGTAGCTTCATTTGAACTTATTGCCTGCCGCAGGCTATCGTGCAGATAATCCAGCGAGACGCCGCAAGCACATCCATGTGGGCTTAACCAAAACATCCCTGTTTTGGATACTCGCTGGCTCATCTGCACCTGAAATTTTTATTTCTTCGATTTAGCTTTATTTATGGCTGCCAGTTATTTAAAGCTTATAACTGATTTAACACTTTCAGGTTTCATATTATTGAGGACGTTGAAGAAAATGACGTGAGCTGGCCATGGACGGCCAGCTAGCTTTCGAGGGGAAGGGACGCCCCATCGGAAGCGTTAGCATTTTCGAATAAGTCCGAAGACGGTTACAAATGATGTTAAAAGCTGGATCAATCCCCATGGCGACCTTTTCGCTTTTTGAAAATGTTGCGGGGCGGCTGGGAGTTCCAAGAGGGAATAGCCGTTGATTTCCTCTTGGTCTGGTGTGGGTGAAGCGCCACGACGTTAGTGGCCGCAGGCCATAGCCTAAACAAGCTTTGGTGCATAAATGAGTTAGTTATTCTGACTTTAAAAGGGATAGATTCAACTCTGAACAGAGGCCGTTGAAGACTTTTTATAAATATTAACTGTGCCATCCATTATTAATTAATACCAGTTTTAAAAAATTTAGCTTTCTATATTATTGATGTTAATTCTAAATGTAAGTCCAAAACTTCTATCTAACCAATTGCCTGCCGCAGGCTATCGTGCAGATAATCCAGCGAGACGCCGCAAGCACTTCCATGTGGGCTTAACCAAAACATCCCTGTTTTGGATACTCGCTGACTCATCTACACCGGTAATTTAACTCTCTTCGATTTAGCCGCATAGTTGTCTATAGATGAAAGCTAAATAGGAAAAGCTCAAATCTAATTAGCTGACTTACTTTTGGACGTGCGACGAGAAGTCGTATGAAGCGCTGTTCACCGCTTTGAGTGAACCATCTGTATCACCAGATGACCCTAGGACTCTGAATTAAGTAGCGAGTCTGACAATGTAACGAAGTCCATT